>Ga0208695_1000136_pt1 | contig 101507 bp, 79 predicted proteins | sample AD_UKC111_MetaG_FD_184449 | JGI IMG/M metagenome (GOLD analysis project Ga0208695, IMG submission 184449) | Active sludge microbial communities of municipal wastewater-treating anaerobic digesters from Hong Kong - AD_UKC111_MetaG (SPAdes)... | ecosystem: Engineered > Bioreactor > Anaerobic >... | reverse complement strand
TTGGTCTTATACATCAATTTATTTCCTATCAAACTTACGAAATTATAGCCAATCTACAACCCAGGTGCATTGCGCAGCGTAGAGTCGTTACCTATCAAACTTACGAAATTATAGCCAATCTACAACATAGCGGTAATTCACTTGTAGCAAATCCGTCCTATCAAACTTACGAAATTATAGCCAATCTACAACAAATGGTGAGACCTTAATACCTGGCAATTACCTATCAAACTTACGAAATTATAGCCAATCTACAACTATCCCTTGGTCTTATACATCAATTTATTTCCTATCAAACTTACGAAATTATAGCCAATCTACAACCCAGGTGCATTGCGCAGCGTAGAGTCGTTACCTATCAAACTTACGAAATTATAGCCAATCTACAACAATTGTATATGGTAATATGCTTAACGACTTCCTATCAAACTTACGAAATTATAGCCAATCTACAACATAGCGGTAATTCACTTGTAGCAAATCCGTCCTATCAAACTTACGAAATTATAGCCAATCTACAACTACATTCGTTATATTACCCCAACTGCTAGGCCTATCAAACTTACGAAATTATAGCCAATCTACAACCAATGTTTCAATTGCAATGTAGCGTTAAACCTATCAAACTTACGAAATTATAGCCAATCTACAACTTTTCAATAGACGACCCGTCAAGTCATCATCCTATCAAACTTACGAAATTATAGCCAATCTACAACCTTGTTCATAAGTAAGATGCAAGCCTGTGCCCTATCAAACTTACGAAATTATAGCCAATCTACAACTTTTCAATAGACGACCCGTCAAGTCATCATCCTATCAAACTTACGAAATTATAGCCAATCTACAACATTACACCAACTGAAACAACTCACTGCACCCCTATCAAACTTACGAAATTATAGCCAATCTACAACTTATGTAGTTATAAGGATCATCAAAATCAACCTATCAAACTTACGAAATTATAGCCAATCTACAACATTACACCAACTGAAACAACTCACTGCACCCCTATCAAACTTACGAAATTATAGCCAATCTACAACGATTATCATTCTATATTGTTTTTGTTATTACCTATCAAACTTACGAAATTATAGCCAATCTACAACGATTATCATTCTATATTGTTTTTGTTATTACCTATCAAACTTACGAAATTATAGCCAATCTACAACTATCACTCGCTGATTCATAAAGTGAAGCAGCCTATCAAACTTACGAAATTATAGCCAATCTACAACAATAGTCAAATCATATTGATATTGCGAATCCCTATCAAACTTACGAAATTATAGCCAATCTACAACGTGGCGGGCGAAGATGGGGTGCCAAGATTACCTATCAAACTTACGAAATTATAGCCAATCTACAACTAAAGTCATCTCCTCTGTTCTTTTCCTGAAGGTAGAATTATGAAGTGGAAAGCTATGCATTGCGTCATTACTTGATTTCATCTAAAACTTTGCGGATCACATCGGTAGAAATGCCGTATCGCATAAGCATATTATATATATAGGGAATACGTTTCGATGGGTCCTTGCGATTTATTGCAGCTTGCTTCTTTTGAAGTATTTTTTGCGCAGATTCATATTCCATATTTCCTTTATCACGAAATATATTATCGCATATTTCTAAAATTATATCTTTATTTGCACCCTTTCTTGCAAGTTCTTGTTCAATGCGGCACCTACCTAAATAATGCCTTTCAGCAAGCCATTGGGCATAATCTTCAAAATATTTATAATCATCAAGATAATTATATTCTTTTAAAAAATTAATAGTGTTATTTATTACCTTAGCTTCATAATTCTTTTTTTCTAGTTTACGACGCATTTCCAGCTCGGAATGTTGCCGTCGTTCTAGGTATCGCAGTGCGGATTGCTTTGCATCAATTTCATTTTGCAGATTAATTATTTCGTGCAAATCACTTAAAGATATTTGAGCTCCTTTTTCGAGCCGAAATTTATTGATCAAATCTAATGAAAAATTAAGTGGTTCATAACCTTCAAAACTAACTCGAATTTTATTTCCTTTGCCAATTTTTTGAACCGACAAGACTGTAAAAATTATGTCACTTCCCACTTTCATTTATCTATAATCTGTAATATTAATTCTTTTATTTGCGATAGAAGTCTCTTGATTGTCATTACTTGCAATAAAAATTAAATTTCCTTTATTATGGAAATCTTGAATGATTTGCTCAAAATTAGAAATCCCTTCCTCATCGAGGTTAGAAAAAGGTTCGTCCAGAAATAAAACGAAGGGGTCATTCAAAATTGCTAAAATCATCTTCATTCGCTGTTTCATTCCCGAAGAAAATGCCTTAATTTGCTTCAAATAATGCTCTTGCAAATTAAATTGATGCAATAAATTCATACCCATATCATTTGTGAATTTAATATCACGCATTTTACACATCACCCGCAAATGCTCAATAGGATTAAATTCTTCATATAAATTTAAATACGGAGAAACAAATCCAAAATATCTATGGAAATTATTAATATCGATATTTTGATTATTAATAATAATTGAAATTTTACCACTCGTTGGTTTCAAAACGCCTGCAAGTATTTTCAGCAATGTGGATTTCCCGCTTCCATTGGGACCGGTAATTGCAACGATATCGCCCGCAATTGCATTAAAATGCATATCCTTAAAAAGCAATTCGCTTGGTGAAATGCGCTTAGAAAGGTTATTTATATTTATTTTAATATTTTCCAAAGAATTAAAATCTTAAAGAAATCAAAATTAATGATTTTTGATTAAAATAGACATAGCTTATAGGGGTTCAAAATAATGAACCCCTACTTTTTTTTATTTTAATATTATAAATTTTCTTACAAAGATTTTATTTTCTGTTTGGAATTCAAGGAAATACATACCTGATGCAAGTTCATTTAAAGGAAATGATTGAATACCATTTATATTTTCAGACGAGCCTGTATAAAGAGTTCCAACTATCCTTGAATAACTATCAAGAATTTTAATGGTGCAGTTGCTTGGAATTGTTAAATTGATATTAAAATATAAAATTGACTTAACAGGATTTGGATATATAGAAAGCACCTCATTATTTTCCGAATACTCGAACACACCTGATGTGATTGTCTGAAATGTCCAAATATCGGACCAATCTCCATCAATATCTCCAAATTTTGCTCTTACACGCCAATAATATATTGTATTTAGTTGCAGCCCTGTAATATTTTGATAATTAGTTGGGATATTATCTATGCTTTGGATTAATTGATTAAATGTCTCATCGGTCGATACTTGCAAGAAATATGCCGTAGCATTCTCAAGCGAATCCCATAAAAAAGTCACTTCTAAAGGAACTTGATAAGATTGATTTTCGGGATATCGCAATATAGGAACAGGTGAACCTGTCTGAAAAATCCATACTTGAGACCACGATGAAGTGCCATCGACATTGCTAGCTCTTACTCGCCAGAAATATGTCGTTTTTGGTAATAGATTCTTGACTTCATAATTTGTTGTTTCAATCGAATCCTTACTAAAAATTAAATCATTGAAATTTATATCGCGAGCAACTTGCAGGAAGTAATATTTTGCCCCATTTGTTGAAAACCATAAAAACTGAATAGTTGTTTTATTGTCTTTTGAATTATTTGATGGAAAACGTAAGCCCACAGGTGCAATACCTGTTGTGAAATCCCATATTTGAGAATATTCACCTTGTCGAGTAGTATTTTTGACTCTAACTTTCCAGTAATATTTTGTATAACCTTCCAACTCATTTAAAGTCAAATTTGGCGAGGTAATAATAGTATCAACTATAATTGGCTGGAAAGTATTTTGTTTTGAAATAACAAATTCATAACTATTGTATTTATTATTTGGCGTCCAAGAAAAATCAGGGGATTGGCTTATATTTTTTGAATCATTTACAGGGAGAAGCAAATTAAGTGGTCCAATAATGCTTGCAAAGTGCCAAGGGTCGGAGTAATTACTGGTTTGATTTTGATTTGCAGCTTGAACCTTCCAATAATAATCTTTATCGTAATCAATATGTGATTGCAGATCTAAACTTGTAGCCCCTGTCACTTTAAAAGTTTTAGCATTACTGAAATCGGATGTATCTGACAACATAACATTATAAAATGTAGCACTTTCTACTTTTCCCCAAACTAATTTTCCATTTAATGGCACATCCAATGAATCATTATGTGGAGAGATAAGGACGGGCGCACCAAAAGTTGTTTGGAAATTCCAGATATCTGACCAAGGGCTTTCACCAAACTGATTGAATGCTTTCACTCGCCAATAATATTTTTGATTCAGCTGCAATGTTTGGGAGGCAAGTGTTGTGTCAGCAAGCGAATCGGAATCCATTATAAGAGAAGCAAATTTATCATCAGTTGCTAATTGCAGATGATAAAAGTCAGCATTTACAACTTTATTCCATAAAAATGTAGGATTGAGAGAAATGCCAAGAGAATTATTTGAAGGTGTAACTAAAGTAGGAGCATTGAGCAAAGTGGAAAAAGTGAAAACCGAAGACCACTCGCTATAAGAGTCGTGATATTTTGCGCGACTTCTCCAATAATACGTTTTATTATATTCTAAAGTCTCATTATAAGAAGTGTCGCTTTGAACAACCCACGATTTAAGTATTTCAAATGTAGGAGATTCCGAAAGTTGCCATTCATAAAGTTCAGCTTTTGAAGTAGTTGTCCATATAAAGTTTTGGACAAGATCTGCTGATTTTTGGTTATCTGTTGGAGCAATATTTGTAGGGGAAGCCATTTGGCTGGTATTAAGATTTTTAAACATAGAAGTAGAAACACAATAGAGATTGGATTCTCCATCCGATGAAAGGTCAATATTATTTGCTGATGTAATATCATCATATAATGAATCCCATGAAGTACCATTGTCAATTGATCGCCATAATCCATAGGACATAGAAAGACTACGCGGAATACTTCCAATCACATATATAGTATTCTCACCTGTGATATTAATTTTAGAAGCACCAATTGAGTCAATATCTTTATAGTGCAATTCGCTATAAGTCCAAAAATTACCTTTACTCTCGGAATGATAAATTCCCATTGAAGTCGTAATATAAATAGCATCTGAACTATTTAAAGCTAAATCATAAACACTTCCACTAAGTCCATTAGTAACATTTTCCCATTTGCCTCCCTGATTTGATGAACGCCACAAATCAGTCCCCATCGTCATATAAATATATCCATCAGAAGAAACTTTAATTCTCAGAATTGCAGAGCTATCAGGGGGGTAAGTTTTTTTTGTAAATGTTATTCCATAATCATTTGAAATATAAAATGAATATGTAGGTGGAGGTGGTGGGGTCCCTGATGGTATTGTTGTCGTTCCAAATGCTAATAATCCACTTTTATAATCTATTCCCGTTACGGGATTTGTTATGCTGGTCGATGTCCAATTGATACCATTAGTTGATTTGAAAAGACCACTATCAGTACCTGCAAAAATTATATTATTTTCGACTGAGCAAGCGGTTTTAAGGGTCTTACTTCCCAAATCAGTATTTTGCCACGTTTTTCCATAATCGCTTGAAAATTTGACAGTTTCAGGTGCATATTGAGCAATAATATTCCCCTTTCCCCACGTAAAAAACTTAATTGGAGTTTGATTTCGTAATGATGTCATTTGTTTCCAATTGCGTCCATTATTAGTACTGAGCATTGGCTGAGATTCGTTTCCAAATGAGTAGATTGTTCCAGATTTTGAGCGTGTAAGAGTAGTAATACCAACATTAGATTGAAATGGCGTGCGCCATTGATTCCACAAATATTTATCGAAATATTGAATCCCTGCATTTCGTGTGCCGATAATTTCTTCCATATCATCATCGATTACAAGCGCTGTTATACCGTAATCTAAAAGGCCTGTTGTATCTTCAGCTTCGCCCCAAGTTATCCCTTCATTAGGGGACATAAATACACCTCCACCATTTGTGGCAGCATAAATTTGGGGATAAATAGGTATTCTTACTAATGATTTCACATATTTATTTGTTATACCCGTATTTGCTCGCTGCCAGGTCTTTGCTGTATCGTGAGATTGATAAACTCCACCACCATAAGTCGACGCCACAATATACCCAACTTTTGAAATTCCAATTGAAGATATTGCTCGATATGGCAAGCCCGTATTTGATTGAGTCCATAATGTTCCACCATTTGTTGAGATATAAATACCTTGTCCATAAGTTCCAGCTATCAACATTCCCGTTTTATATTGGCGCACACAAGTCACATTCAATATCCCTAAACCATTATTTAGAGCTGACCAGCTCCCGCCTTGATTTGTCGATAAGAAAATACCGCCCATCGTGGAAATATACACTTTGTTATCAGAACTAACAAATATATCATTAAAAAAGAAATTTGTTAACCCTGTATTAGCGTCAGCCCATGAAGTTCCGCCATCCAATGATTTCTTCAAACCTTTTCCCCATAGTCCAACATATAATATGTCAGTGCTATCGACTGCCGATACTTGTTGTGCAGATCCATCGGGATATGGCAATTGCCCAAAAAAGTCTTGCGAAATTGTGGGAAGAAAATTAATGCATAGAATTGCTAGGATTGGTAATACTAATTTTTTCATTACTCGCCTTTTATTAAAAAATTAAATTTCATATTACTATAAGACAATCGAAAATCGATTTTGTTACACTTTTTTTAAAAATCAGGAAAATAAATTTAAATTTATATCATATTTCGCATCAATCCATTGTATTTTTTCATTCTTTCTAAACCAAGTTAATTGCCGCTTTGCAAAATGTCTCGTATTTTTTTTAAATAATTCCAATCCTTCATCATAATTCAATTCCCCTTCTAAATATCGAATTGCTTCTTTATATCCTATTGTATTCATTGAATTTAAATATTTTGAATAACCTATTGAGAGCAATTTTGAAGTCTCTTCAATCAAACCATTACCCCACATATTTTCGCATCGTTCACTAATTCGTTTATATAAATTTATTCTTTCCATAGATATACCGAAATATAAGCAATCATATTGAATTTCTTGAGAATGTCCATTATTTTGTGCTTCTGAGAAGGGTATTCCTGTGTTCTCATAAAATTCCAATGCTCGGATAACTCTACGTGGATTTTTATCTGAATAATTTTCTGCAGATATTGGGTCTATAGCTTTCAATTTTTCATAAAATGCTTCACGGCCAATTTTATTTAGTTCATTTTCTAATTTTTTCCTAATCCCCGGGTCCTGTTCAGAATCCGAAAAATTAAATAACCCTTCGCATAATGCTTTGATATATAAGCCTGTTCCTCCAACTACGATTGGAATATGGTCCCGGCTTCTTATGGCTTCAATTACAATTCTCCCATAATGCTCAAATTTCCCTGCCGAGTAATTCTCATCTGGATTTAAAATATCAATAAAATGATGGGGGATGCTTGCCAATATAGATTTATCGGGCTTTGATGTGCCAATATCCATATATCTATAAATCTGCCGGGAATCCGCCGATATAATTTCGCAATCATAGATTTCTGCAAGACGAAGCGACAACTCGGTTTTTCCCGAAGCAGTTGGTCCCAAAATCACAGGCAATACATTTTGATTTCTTAATTCTTTGAGTTTGATTCTTCCCATCCCCCCAGCCCAATTAATGGAACAAATTTGAAAGTTTGTAGCTTTTTATCAATATATTGTGTTTCATCGCAACGCGTCACTAAATGCATTGTTTGAATTTCTCTATCACCTATTGGAATTACCATCTTACCATTATTTTTTAATTGCCTAATAAGCATTGATGGAATCCTCGGGGCTGACGCAGGTACAATAATTCTATCAAAGGGCGCATACTTCTCCCAACCTAAAGAGCCATCCCCATATTTTTGATTGACTTCATATCCTAACTTTTCAAAATTCCTTTTTGCAATTTCATATAAATCAAGAATTCTTTCAATTGAGTAAACATCTGCACCCAGCTCACAAAGCACACAGGCGTGATAACCGCTTCCTGTCCCAATTTCGAGAACTTTCATATATTTTTGTATATCTAGCACTTCCGTCATAAATGCTACTGTATAAGGTTGTGAAATAGTTTGTCCATAACCTATTGGTAAAGCACAATCTTCGTATGTATGCTCAAGATATTCTTCGGGGACAAAGATTTCTCTTGGGATTTTCATTATCGCATTTAAAATCCTTTTATCTTTAATTCCCTTCTCAATTAATTCTTTGATTAATTTTTCTTTTTCCTTTAAAAAGTCCAGTTTATTGCTCTATTTGTTTATAAATATTATTTTCTTTAATAAAATTATAGACTGTGGAAGGAAGTAAATATTCTACCGATTTTCCTCCTTTTATCCTTTCACGAATTTCTGTAGAAGAAATTTCAATTATAGGAGTATTTAATTTATATCTTTGCTTTGCCTCGCTATTTATATATAATTCAAATGGAAAAACGTTTAATTCAAATTCTAATTTCCGCTTTGCAATGCAAATATGGGCAAGTGACATAATTTCTTTAAATTCCTTCCATAAATGAAACTCGCTTGCCTGGTCAGAACCAATTAGCAGATAAAGCTCACCATTAGGATATTTCGCTCCTAAATATTTTATCGTATCGATTGTGTAAGACACTTCCTGACGCGATATTTCATAAGTTTCAATTTCAAATATTGGGTTTGAATCAATCGCAAGTTCAAGCATTTTTAATCTAATTTCAATTGGAATAATTGGATTTTTTTCTATTTTGAATGGTGATAAATATGAAGGCACAAACAAACATTTATCGAGTTCCATTATCTCGCAAAATCGCTCAGCAATTATCAAATGCCCAATATGCACGGGATCGAATGTCCCTCCAAAGATTCCAATTTTCATCGCATATTTAAATAATAATTAAAAAACAAATTTAACAAAAAAGATAATAAAAATTGGAATTTTTTAAATCTCTTATCTCATTCCTTTATAAATTTCATTGGAATGATTTTCCCTTGATTTCGCAATACCATAAAATACATTCCTTTTGGCAAATTTGACACTGATATTACATTGCTCGTTAAATCACCCTTCATTACTTCCTGACCAAGCAAATTGCTGATTGAATAACTCCATATTTGATATCCATTTATTCCGCTTATTTGTAAGGCATCGGTAACAGGATTGGGATATATTGCAATATTTCCATCATATTGCGACTCATCAACCGATGAAACGTGCATTTGTTTGGAAATCCTTTCTCTAATAAATTGCGAATTAGTTTTTGCAAAATATGGTCGTCTATGCAATTCTTTATCCACAAATTGATAACCTGAGAAAAGCAAATTTGTATCAGGTGTTATCGCAATTGAATTAAATGCACCAAATCTACTTGATAGAATAACTGTTTTCACTACTTGTCCCATTTCATTTATAATTGCATAACCAGGCGAATCATTTATAGAGCCTGCCACAAGGAAATTCGCAGAATCAAGTGTAATCATAGATGTGAAATACATATTAGGATATTTCAGATCTTTTGTAATCTTATTTTGATTATTAAAGAATTTAATTGTAGTATCTTGGAATGCAACAATAAGTGCATTATCATTTAATCGGATAAAGGAATTATAGATAAAGTATTTCTCTCCTTTAAACACAAAATCAAATATATGGATAAGTGAAGTCCGTATTTCTTTATAGGAATGATATAATGTCGTATCATTTACTTTTAATAAAACGTCTCCCCACACAGTATAATTCTCATCGGTGGGATATGGTCCCAAGTAATAATACCCCTTTGTATAAACTCTCAGGATATAGTCAATCTTGCCCGTTTCGCTCTTTAATATATCCATTTTTATATCTAATGTAGAAATACCATCATTTGATCTGTGATTAATTATATTTGTATTGGTGAGAAATTCAAAATCATAACTTATTTCATATATATTTATTGTATATTCAGATATAATCGGACCTTCTCTAAAAAAGGTGAATGTCCCTAAAATGATAGTATCATTATATATACTTATACATTTAAGGTTGTTACGTCGATAAGTGCTATCATTAATTTTATAGTTTGGAATATTATAAGTCTTGTTGATTTCAGCATCATAATCAATAAGCGCAAGAAGATTATCTTGTCCAAATAAAAAATAATTATTGTTTGCTGGATACCTTTGCAATAAACTTCGTTTTCCTAAATTTGTGAAACCACTTGTACTGTCCCATACTTTATGCCATAACAAATCTCCAGCATTATTTATAGAGTATGGTGTATTATCCTTGTCTTGTAAAAATACAATCTTGTTATCTAATAATTCTACACCATTGATTGCTGCCATATCTGTCGTATCCTTATATAAAGTCTCATATTTCCATTCCTTTAAATCAAGTTCTGATTGTGTGGAATTAATTATGATTTGTTTTGATGCTTCTCTAATATATTGCATACTATATACTTTCAAATTCACTGTAAATGTGTCGTTGACTTTATAATAATGAGTGGGGTTGTAATCCGTGCTCTTATTGTAATCATCAAAATTCCATTCTAATGAATCAATATTTCCTTGTGATTTATTGATAAACTCTACTTTTACAGGAAAAACAGACATTGTAATCTTATAATCAAAATCAGCTATAAGTTCTGGCAATATATATACGCATTTTTCAATTTTGAATGAATCAATTCGCTCGTTATTAGAAACAATAAGTTCCACATCAAAATACCCTGTGTCTGAATATTTATGAGTAGGATTTTCTTCTTTTGAAGTTGTACCATCACCAAATTCCCATAAAAATGTTTTTGCATTTTTTGTTGAAGCATCATAAAAATGTATTGGCTCATTGACCTCTATTATTGTTGTATCATTATAAAAGAATGCTTTTATATAATGATTTTGAATATCTAAATTATATCTATATATATTTGGACCGCTTGAAAAATATATCCCTTTATCGTCTGGTGAATAAGTGAGATTTTTTATACTGGTTTCTAAAGTTGGGAAAATCAATGTATCAATAGGGTCCAGGTTAGTCAAATTGTGAATTCTGATAGATTTTCCATTTGAAATCAAAATAAAATTATCATTATTAAATGGTGTACTTGAATGTATTGTATCCGAATAATTTATAGAGCGTATTTGTTTAAATGTTTTTAAATCATATACAAATAATTTATGTTTGTCATGAGCAATAAGATATTTTCCATCATTTGACAGAATCAATGTTGAATATGCAGAGTTATTTAAGAGCCTTAACGAATCATTTTGAAAATCATATAAATATGTCCAGTTATTTACTAATACTTTAATATCATATGGAAAAATAGCACTTTGCAAATAATAATAATATCTATAACTGCCTACAAGAGTACCCGAATTTTTGTTGAAATAATAACTTAGGGGATATTTGTCTTTTAAATTTCTTGTAAATAATATTGAATCATTCTGGACCTTATAAAAATTTAAAACCCCCGTTGCTTTCTCATAAGTTTGAGGTCCCGCACTCTCAATATAATGTACATATTCTGAAAAATAAATATAAGCAGAATTGAAAATAAATGTAAAACCTCTATCGAATAAAAAAGTAATTAATTGATTTATAGATGAGGTTATTTGAAATGCTCCTATTATATTGTCTGCCTCAATATCTCTCAATTGAATATAATTTTTATAATTATCACCCCCAAACCATACCAAATACTGAACTGCATCCTCGCCTATACGCGCTCCCTGAAATTTAGCATTACCATACCTCGCGCTCGTTAAATTCTTTATCCATAACATCTTTCCTGTTTCAATGTCGTATTTAAAAAATACATTGCTCGAATCAAGCACATAGATAGATTTGCCATCCTGAGAAAATACATATTGCTTTATTGCTGAATTTGAGACGTTTAGCCATTCCAGCTCGCCATCCTTCTGCCACTCAGCAACAGAAACATAATTAATTATTATAAAAGAAAATAGAACAAAAACGTAAATTACATACTTCTTCATTTTTGCACTCGCCTTTTACTATAAGACAATCCAAAATCCTAAAAGTTACACTATTGTGAAAATAATTTTCAAAATAATTAACGTAATTTTGTATTTTTAAACAACACAAATTATGAATATTAGAAATATTACAGCAACCTTATTTATAATAGCAATATTTTTCGGTTGCACAAACCAAAAGGATAGTCAAATGACTCAATTTAAAGCAATCGATCCATCAAATATGGATACCACCGTGAAACCAGGCGATAACTTCTTCCTCTATGCCAATGGAAATTGGATGAAGAAAAACCCAATGCCCGATGAATATAGTCGCTGGGGCTCATTCAACGTTCTCGAAGATGAAAATAATGAACGCTTGAAAACTATTCTCGAAACTGCTCAGAAAAATACAAATGCTCCTAAAGGCTCAATTGAACAACAAATCGGATCTTTTTATACTTCAGGAATGGATTCAAATAAAATAAATCAACTTGGTATCGAACCTATCAAACCTTTGCTTGAAAAAATCAATTCAATCAAAACCCTAACAGACCTCCAAGATGCGATTGCTTATTTGCATTCTTATGAAATTTTCCCCGTATTTTACTTGTTCAGTTCCCCCGATGAAAAAAATAGCAATATGGTTATTACACAGCTTTATCAGGGCGGACTTGGTATGCATAATCGCGATTATTATACCCTCGATGATGCTCAATCAAAAGAATTGCGAATTAAATATGTCGAATACATTGGCAAGATGTACGAAATTTCCAAAGAAAATCCCAATCCCGCTGCTGTGAGCAAAGCAATTATGGATATGGAAACTAAAATTGCTAATAATTCAATGACATTGCTCGAGCAGAGAAATCCTCAAAATGTTTATCATAAAATGACCATTTCTGATTTGCAAAAGCTTACACCTAATTTCGATTGGACAAAGTATTTCTCAACAGTTGGTTTGCAAAATCCAGGCGACATCAATGTTGCTCAACCTGAATTTTTCAAGGCATTCAATAAAATGCTAAAAGATCAACCACTGGATACGTGGAAAGAATATTTAAAATGGAATGTAATCAATTCCCTTTCACCATATTTAAGCGATGAATATGTAAATCAACATTTTGAATTTTATGGAAAGACATTTTCAGGAAATAAAAAAATATTGCCAAGATGGAAACGCGTTCTTGGGCTAATAAATGGCGAAATGGGAGAAGCATTAGGGCAGCTTTATGTTAAGCAATATTTTCCACCCGAAGCAAAACAAAAAATGATTGTATTGGTGGGTAATCTGAAGGCTGCTTTCCACGACAGAATTCAAAAACTTGATTGGATGAGCGATTCTACAAAGCAAAAAGCAATCGAAAAACTTGCTGCGATGAATGTTAAAGTTGGGTATCCCGATAAATGGCGAGATTTTTCAAAATTGGAAATCACTCGCGATAATTATATTCAAAATATATTAAATGCGAATAAATTCGATATGGAATATACACTTTCAAAAATTGGTAAAGCACCCGATAGAACCGAATGGGGAATGTCTCCTCAAACCGTCAATGCCTATTATAGCCCAAATATGAACGAGATTGTATTCCCTGCAGGCATCCTTCAACATCCATTTTTCAGCAAAGATGCTGATGATGCCGTGAATTATGGTGGCATTGGTGGAGTTATTGGCCATGAAATGACACACGGATTTGATGACCAAGGCAGGCAATATGATAAGAATGGCAATCTTGCAGAGTGGTGGACCAAAGAAGATGCAGAGAAGTTCAATGCCAAAACCAAAGCCCTTATTGATGAATACAATAATTATACAGAACTTGATACATTCCATATAAATGGTGCACTTACACTTGGTGAAAATATTGCAGATTTGGGTGGTATAACAATTTCTTACGATGCTTTGCAGAGAGCATTGAAGCAAAATCCACCAAAAGATAAAATCGACGGCTTTACTCCAACTCAACGTTATTTGCTTTCTTGGGCGCAAGTCTGGCGACAAAATATTCGCCCTGAAGAACTCAAAAAACGATTAAAAGATGATGTCCACTCGCCTGGTGACGCAAGAGTAAATGTAGTTGTATCAAATCTTGATATTTTCTATGATGCATTTAATGTTAAACCAGGAGATAAATTATATGTTGCTCCTGAAAATAGAGTAAAAATCTGGTAATCAAATAAAAAGCATCATCCTCTATTCCCCCTTAAAAAAGGGGGCAGGGGGATGTCTTGCAGAGGGCTAAAGCCCTCTGTTGCATATACCTTGTCATTCAGAACGAAGTGAAGAATCCATACTCCAATAGGATAGATTCCTCGCTATGCTCGGAATGACAAAGGCATCTGTAGGGGCAGTTCATGAATTGCCCCTACATTTGAACCTACGACTTAAGTCGTAGGTTCAGACCAAAATGATAAAATATTTAAATATTTATCATTTATTTCAAAAAAATATAGATTCTCATTTTCTTTTTAATTAAGTTTGTAAACATTAAATTACTTTTTTATATTTTATTCTTTGAGGATTTTTTGATGAAAAAATTAATTTTTGTACTCGTATTTTTTGTTTTATCTTTAAATCTATTTGGACAATCTTACTATGGTAAGATATTGCGTTTAAATACTAATGGTGCAATGGGTTGGGAGGATATCAACTCAGTATTAGACAGGGCACCTTCGACGGATACAAATCACTCATTTTGGCTTTTAGAAGGCAACACTCTTAGTAGTAATGAATTTATAGGAACAAAGAATTCGTATGATTTAATATTTAAAACAAACAATGCAGAACGGTTGCGAATCGCAGCAACAGGGGATATATCAATATTATACAACATTAATTTAACAAATAACGGAACAGCAAAACAACTTCGTTTTTATGAATCAATCGGAAGTGGGGCAAATTATACAGCAATTCAAGCGCAAAATCAAGCAAGTGATTTAATCTACACTTTGCCCGCAACAGCAGGTACCAATGGTCAAGTATTAAGCACGGATGGAAGCGGAAATTTGAGCTGGGCAAGCGTATCCGATAATAGCAATACAAATGAACTAATTACAGCGCATTCATACACAGCAGGTTCAAGGCAATTACGAATTACTGAAGCTGGAGCAAATTGGGATGTAACATTGCCGACATTTTCTACAACAAATACAGATGCAGGATTAGTAGCAGGTTCAAATGGACAAACAGCATATTTCTTGCGAGGCGATAATAGTTGGCAACCTGTTATAACAAGCGAATCAGATCCTCTTTCATTCCATAAAGGTGGAAATTCATTCGGCGCTATTGCAGTTTTAGGAACAAGCGATGCTTATGGCATTGATATTAAAACAAACAATACAAACCGGTTGCGAATCGCAGCAACAGGGGATATATCAATATTATACAACATTAATTTAACAAATGCCGGAGCAGCAAAACAACTTCGTTTTTATGAATCATCGGGAAGTGGCACAAATTATACAGCAATTCAAGCACAAACACAGGCAGGAGACATTACTTATACTTTGCCCGCAACAGCAGGTACCAATGGTCAAGTATTAAGCACGGATGGAAGCGGAAATTTGAGCTGGGCAAGCGTATCCGATAATAGCAATACAAATGAACTAATTACAGCGCATTCATACACAGCAGGTTCAAGGCAATTACGAATTACTGAAGCTGGAGCAAATTGGGATGTAACATTGCCGACATTTTCTACAACAAATACAGATGCAGGATTAGTAGCAGGTTCAAATGGACAAACAGCATATTTCTTGCGAGGCGATAATAGTTGGCAACCTGTTATAACAAGCGAATCAGATCCTCTTTCATTCCATAAAGGTGGAAATTCATTCGGCGCTATTGCAGTTTTAGGAACAAGCGATGCTTATGGCATTGATATTAAAACAAACAATACAAACCGGTTGCGAATCGCAGCAACAGGGGATATATCAATATTATACAACATTAATTTAACAAATGCCGGAGCAGCAAAACAACTTCGTTTTTATGAATCATCGGGAAGTGGCACAAATTATACAGCAATTCAAGCACAAACACAGGCAGGAGACATTACTTATACTTTACCCGCAACAGCAGGTACCAATGGTCAAGTATTAAGCACGGATGGAAGCGGAAATTTGAGCTGGGCAAGCGTATCCGATAATAGCAATACAAATGAACTAATTACAGCACATTCATACACAGCAGGTTCAAGGCAATTACGAATTACTGAAGCTGGACATGATTGGGATGTAACATTGCCGACATTTTCTACAGCAAGTGCAGATGCAGGATTAGTAGCGGGTTCAAATGAACAAACAGCATATTTCTTGCGAGGCGATAATAGTTGGCAACCTGTTATAACAAGTGAATCAGATCCTCTTTCATTCCATAAAGGTGGAAATTCATTCGGTGCTATTGCAGTTTTAGGAACAAGCGATGCTTATGGCATTGATATTAAAACAAACAATACAAACCGGTTGCAAATTGCAGCAACAGGGGAGATAACTATATTGAACAATGTCAGCCTGACAAATAGCGGATCGGCAACACAGCTCCGTTTTTACGAACCATCTGGAAGTGGCACACATTATACAGCATTACAAGCACAAACACAAGCAGCCGATATTACTTATACTTTACCTGCGGTGGCAGGAACAAACGGACAAGTATTAAGCACGGATGGAAGCGGAAATTTGAGCTGGGCAAGCATATCCGATAATAGCTCTTCAAATGAGCTAATTACAGCACATTCATACACAGCAGGTTCAAGGCAATTACGAATTACTGAAGCTGGAGCAAATTGGGATGTAACATTGCCGACATTTTCTACAACAAATACAGATGCAGGATTAGTAGCGGGTTCAAATGGACAAACGACGTATTTCTTGCGAGGCGATAATAGTTGGCAACCTGTTATAACAAGTGAATCAGATCCTCATTCATTTCATCAAGGTGGAAATTCATTCGGCGCTATTGCAGTTTTAGGAACAAGCGATGCTTATGGCATTGATATTAAAACAAACAATGCGGAACGATTACGAATTGCATCAACAGGGGAGATAACGATATTGAACAATGTCAGCCTGACAAATAGCGGATCAGCAACACAACTCCGTTTTTATGAACCATCGGCAAGTGGAGCGAATTATACAGGATTACAAGCACAAACACAGGCAGGAGACATTACTTATACTTTACCCGCAACAGCAGGTACCAATGGTCAAGTTTTAAGCACGGATGGTAGTGGAAGTTTGTCTTGGATTACAGATTCAACTGGCTGGGGATTGACAGGCAATACAGGGACTGTTGATGGAACAAACTTCATTGGAACAAACGATAACGTGGCATTAAGTTTCAAAGTAAATAGCCAGAAAGCAGGACGAATTGGAACATCTGCAGATGGTAGCGTATTTTTAGGTTATCAGGCGGGTGCTAATGATGATTTATCAAGCAATCAAAATGTATTCGTCGGCTATCAGGCAGGATATTCCAACACTACTGGATACAACAACACAGCAAATGGTACTTATGCACTTTATTCCAATACTGCTGGATACAACAATACAGCAGATGGATTTGCGGCATTTAATTCCAACACTACTGGATACAACAACACAGCCATTGGAACTACCACACTTAATTTCAACAGTACTGGATACAATAACACAGCCAATGGAAATCAAGCGCTTTATTCCAACACTACGGGATTCGAAAACACAGCCAATGGAAATCAAGCATTATATTACAACACTACAGGTAGTAATAATGTTGCACTAGGAGATTCTGCGGGTTATGGCGCTTCGGGCATTAATTTCAATCAGTGCACATTTGTTGGTTCAGATTCTTATCCCACAACAACACGCACGAATGTTACAATGCTCGGCTATGGGATTGCGGATGCACAATGCACAGGAGATAATCAAGTAATACTTGGGAACAGTAGTGTAACAGGGTTTTTTGTTGGAACTGGATCTTTAACAACCACAGCAAATTTGCCAAATATGTATTATGACGCTTCAACAGGGCAGATAATGCGTAGCACAGCTTCATTAGGTGGCAGTGGCTGGGGATTGACAGGCAATACAGGCACTATTGATGGAACAAATTTCATTGGAACAACAGATAACGTGGCATTAAACTTTAAAGTTAACAATCAGGAATCAGGGCGAATTGGAACATCTGCTGATGGTAGCGTATTTCTAGGTTATCAGGCGGGTGCTAACGATGATTTATCAAACAATCAAAATGTATTCGTCGGTTATAAGGCAGGATATTCCAACACTACGGGATACTTCAACACAGCAAATGGGCAGCAGTCGCTTTATAGCAATACAACAGGCTCTGAAAATACAGCAAATGGATATAATGCACTTCATTCCAACACTACTGGATTCAGCAATACAGCAAATGGGCATCAGTCGCTTTATTGGAATACAACAGGCTCTGAAAATACAGCAAATGGTTCATTTGCTCTTTTAAATAATACAACGGGATTACATAATACAGCAAATGGGCATAAGTCGCTTTATAGCAATACAACGGGATACGAAAATACAGCAAATGGCAACGCTGCTCTTTTTAGCAATACAACGGGATTCCATAATACAGCAAATGGGTATCAGTCGCTTTATAGCAATACAACGGGAAGCAATAATACAGCAAATGGCTTTAACGCACTTTATAACAATACTGAAGGAAACCAAAATACAGCAACTGGCAACGCTGCTCTTTATAGCAATACAACGGGAAGCAATAATACAGCAAATGGCTTTAACGCACTTTATAACAATACTGAAGGAAACCAAAATACAGCAACTGGCAACGCTGCTCTTTATAGCAATACAACGGGATACGAAAATACAGCAAATGGGCAGCAGTCGCTTTATTGGAATACAACGGGAAGCAACAATACAGCAAATGGGCAGCAGTCGCTTTATTGGAATACAACGGGAAGCAACAATACAGCAAATGGATCTTCTGCACTTCGTTTCAACGCTACTGGAAACCGCAACACAGCAAATGGTTCTCTTGCTCTTTATAACAGTACAACGGGAGAAGATAATACAGCAAATGGAAGTTATGCTCTTTATAGCAATACAACGGGATATAGTAATACAGCAAATGGAGCTAATGCACTTTATTTTAATTCAACAGGTAATAACAATGTTGCGCTAGGATATAATGCGGGTTATGGTGCTTCGGGTGTTAATTTCAATCAGTGCACATTTGTTGGTTCAAATTCTTATCCGACTCAAGCTCGCTCGAATGTTACAATGCTCGGCTATGGAATTACGAACGCACAATGCACAGGAGATAATCAAATTCTGCTGGGAAATACAAGTGTTTCACAAATTCGCGCAGCAGTAACAAGCATTACAGCATATTCAGATGGCAGATATAAGACAAATATTGAAAATAATGTTCACGGCTTGGATTTTGTGATGAAATTAAAACCAATCACATACTCAACTGATCCCCGAAAATTGCACAAAATATGGGGGACAGCAGATTCATTGATTGAAAAGATGGATGTAAGCGATGCAATGAGTAAGCGATATATTGGATTTATTGCCCAAGATGTGGAGCAAGCAGCAAACGATTGTGGATTTGCATTTCCAGGTATAGATGTGCCAAAAAATGAAAAGGAAGCCTATACATTACGCTATGTAGATTTCATAATGCCAATGGTAAAATCCATCCAAGAACAACAAAAAATGATAGAGCAGTTACAAACCGAAAACAAGGAATTGAAAACCGAAAATCAAGAGATGAAATTAAAAATAGATCACATTACTCAATTAGAACAAGAAAATCAATTGCTGCAAACCCAGATGGCAACAATGATGCAAGAGATAGAGAAAATAAAGCAAGAGATGGCAAACAAGGATGCAGGATCTAATAATAATCAGGAATTTTTTGGAGAGAAGAAATAATTAAGAGGTCAAATTCCCCCTTATTAGAGACAGGTCTAAGACCTGTCTCTACGATTTTAGGACAAGACAATTATAATTCCACAATTGTCACTCCCGCGCCACCTTCCACTAAATCCCCTTCGTGAAATGATTTCACAGATTGGTGCGATTTTAAAAATTCATGCACTGCTTGCTTCAATGCTCCGGAACCTTTGCCGTGAACTACTACAACACGGTCGATATTCCCGAGAATTGCATCTGATATGAATTTATCAATTACAGGCAATGCCTCATCAACCCTCATCCCGTGAATATCAATGCGAGATGGTGCGTCAAATTTTATGTTTCTTGAGTATGATGAAGAATGAATATAATTTTCTTCAACGGAACGTTTGCTTACAGGCGTTAGCAATTTTGTCTTTAATTTGAATTTCACACCGTGGAAATCAACCGTTGCTAATCCTTTAGCATTATCAATTTCAAGTATTTCGCCAATTTCATTATTTTCAGAATAACAAGCAAATCCGCCAATTTCCAATTTCAGATCTTTCTGATTTGGTTCATTTGGTATTTCAAATTGTGTCAAAATCTCTTCTACTACTTCATTATCTATTGGTTGCTCAATGATTTTCTTTTTTTCAGATTCAAATTCTTTTTTAATTTGTGAAATAGATTTCTTTTCTTCCCGCACTTGCTGGATGGTATGCTCGATAGTGGCATTTGCATTTTCAAGTACACGAGTAGCTTCTTCTTTCGCTTCCTTCATTAAATTTGCCCGTTGTTGCTTAAAGCTTTGATATTTTTGATTGTATTCATCATAAGTTTTTTTGGCTTTATTACGTTCAGTTTGGGCTTCGTTCAAGGTTTGCAATGCTTTTTGTTGATAAAATTGCAGTAGCTTTATTGCTTTTTCAACTTCTGTATGATCAATATCAAGATATTTTCTCGCCCTACGCAAAACAATTTCTTGCAATCCCAGGTTTTTCGATAAATAAAAAGCAAAACTATTTCCAGGAATACCCACCTGAAAACGATATGTAGGTCGGAAATGCTTTTCATCAAATTCGAGTGATGCATTTTCTATTTCAGGGACAGATAATGCATAAGTTTTAAGTGTAGATTGGTGAGTGGTTGCTAAAAAAAATACATTCATTTCCACAAATGTTTCAAGAATTCCACTTGCCAAAGCTGAGCCTTCAGCGGGGTCGGTGCCGGAACATATTTCATCAATTAATATCAAACTATCAGCAAAGGAATTTGCGATAATATCACGAATGCGAGTAATTTGTGCGCTAAATGTGCTTAAATCATTTTGTATTGATTGATTATCGCCAATTGCAGTATAAATTTTACGCAAATTTGTTGTGCATTCACCAAGTGGAAAAATTCCACTCATTGCCAATGCTAAATTTATCCCAATTGTTTTGAGTGCAACGGTTTTTCCACCTGCATTTGGACCCGAAATTAAATATCCCCGCTTTTGTGATGTGAATTCGATGCTTAGTGGCACGACATTTTGCAAACCTTTCGCCTGTGCAAGCAATGGATGCTTAATATTTTTTAAATATATATAATTATCTTCCACTATTTTTGGTTCCATTCCACCATAATCAAGGCTCCACCGCGCTTTTGCAATTTGTGCATCAAAATGTGAAAGAATATCAAGCGACTTCAATATTTCCTGTGAATTATCTCGAACTTCACCTGTTAAATTTGAAAGAATTTTATAAATTTCCCTCTTTTCTTCATTTTCAAGTAATGATAAATCATTATTAAGTTCAATAATTTCAGTTGGTTCTAAAAATGCAGTAGACCCTGTTTGTGAAATACCGTGAATAATTCCCGGAATTTGCCTCTTGCTTTCCGCTTTAATTGGAATTACAAACCTGCCATCACGAATTGTGATAAATTCCTCGCGAGAATATTCATCTTCGCTTACTTTTTTTAAAATACGTTTCAATCGGTTCCGCAAATGAGTGGATTTTTCTATTATGCTTTGTCTTATTCGAAATAATTCACGCGATGCCGTATCTCTCACATTTCCCGTATCGTCGATTGTTTCAGTAATGTGTTTTTCAAGCAGCTTATTTTCAAATAATTCACTTGATTTCTTAAAAAGTAGAGGATAATCATCTTCCTTATTTTTAAAAAAGCTACGTACCAATCGAGACACACGACAAGTATCAAGTATTGCAATAATCTCACCTGTATTTAATACTGCATTTTCAATTTGACTTTTATAAATATAGTTATAGATATTGCTCAATCCATCTAAAGGTGGATACTCTCCCCGCAAACTCAATCTACGGAATTCCTCAGTTGTATGAAGTTCATCCGTTAAAGCTGCAATATCTTCATATAAATCACTTTTGAGGATTAAATTTTTACCTAATTCGGAATATGCATATTTAGATATTATTTCAAGCACTTGCGAGAATTCAAGTTCCCGCAATGCAATCTCTTTTAATTCAATTTCGCTTTTTTGTTCTGCAACCTTCATATTAACTTAATAATTCTTTTAATATAACTTGCACTTTGCTACCATCGACTTTGCCTGCAAGCGTCTTCATTGCCAATTGCATTATTTTGCCAAAATCTTTTTGTGTAGCATTCTGCTCATCAATCATTTTCTTAAGCTCAGCTTTAATTTCATCATACGTCATTTGCTTTGGTAAAAATTCCATTATAATATCCAATTCCTTTTGCTCTTGCTCAGCCATATCATTGCGGTTTGCTGCTTTATAAAGTTCAATGGACTCCTTGCGACTTTTAACAAGCTTATTTAACAATTTTAATTCATCTTCGGAATTCATTTCCCGACTGACACCGCTTTTTTTAAATTCAATAATTCCCGATCTTATAGAGCGCAAAGTTTCAGTTCGCAACTTATCTTGCGCTTTCATCGCAGCGTTTAATTGCTGGTTAACTGTTTCTTCAAGTGTCATTTTTCACCTCGTTATCTTTTATTTCATTAATTTCAAAATCATTTTCACATTCAGGGCAATGATAATACCGTTCCCATTCACCTGATTCCTTATTTTTCCTAAAATGTATTTCAATATAATAATTTCCGCAATTTGGACATTCTATATTTATAGGTTCATAATTTGTCAAATAATCGCATTTGGGATAATTAGAGCAAGACCAAAATTTCTTTTTTGCTTTGCGAGAATATCTTTCCATAAGCTCGCCCTCTTCGCATTTTGGGCATTTTACACCTGTTGTGATTGGGCGAGTGCCTTTACAATTTGGATAATCTACACATCCATAAAATTTCCCATATTTTGAATCTCGAATAACCATATCTTTACCACAAACTGGACATTTAATTCCCTCGGCAATTTGTGGTTCGGGCTTTGGTTCATCATTTGTACTTTTAGGAATCGGTTGAGTATAATCACAATCAGGATAACTTGAGCATCCAAGGAATCTGCCACGTTTCCCCACACGTACAACAAGCGGCGAGCCGCATTTCGGACATTTCAAATCGCTATTTTCATTATGTTCAGCTTGCGCCTTTTCTAATGTTTTTGCAAAAGGTCCATAAAATTCATTCATTACCGCTAAATAATCTGTTGTTTTTTGTGCAATTTTATCTAAATCATCCTCCATACGAGCTGTAAATTCAGTATTAAAAATATCATCAAAATGCAAAACAAGTGCATCATTTACCTCAAAGCCAAGCTGAGTGGGCTTCAATAACTTTGAAACTTGCTCGATATAGCCACGGTCAATGATTGTTTTAACAATTGTGGAATACGTGCTCGGTCTTCCAATGCCCAATTCATCAAGTTTTTTAATTATGCTTGCACGATTAAATCTTGCGGGAGGTTTTGTAAATGCCTGCTTTGATTCAACTTTTTTCAAATTGAAAATATCGCCAACTTTGATATTTTGCGGAAGTATTGCTTGCTTCTCATCGTCATTTTCATCATCTGCATCTTGGCTTTCTTGGTAAAGTTTCAAATATCCGTCAAATTTGATTACTGACCCCGTTGCGCGGAATTTCAAATCTTCTGCCTCTATTGTTAAAGTAGTTTGTTCGACTTTTGCATTGCTCATTTGCGATGCTAAAAAGCGTTGATAAATCAATTTATATAAAGCAAATTGATCTTTATCCAGATATTTCTGCAATTCATCTAATTCAAATTCTAATGTTGTAGGTCTAATTGCCTCGTGAGCATCTTGTACATTTTGCGATTTTGTTTCATAAACGGGTGGCTTGGTTGGTGCATAATCTTTCCCAAAATTTGCTTTGATATATTCAGAAGCTGCTGCTTGTGCATCAGGACTTATTCTCACTGAATCGGTTCGCATATATGTAATCAATCCAATATCGCCGTGATGACCTAATGAAACACCTTCGTATAGCCTTTGGGCAATTAACATTGTCTTTTCATTTGAAAATCCAAGCTTGCGATAAGCCTCCTGTTGCAATGTACTTGTTGTAAAAGGTGGAGCTGGCTTCCAATTTATTTGCTGTATTTTTTTATCAGCAACTTTATATTCCTTGATACTTTTGATTTGTTCAATAATTGCCTGGGCTTGTGCTTCATTTCTAATATAATGTTGCTCAGATAATTTTTTTATTAATTTATCTGTTTCTTTATCATTTCCACCACGTTTAGAGCCTGATGGATTTGTAATTTTTTTATTTTGAAAAGCAATTAGCTCTGTTTTTAATTTATCAATATCTTTATTATTAAAATATGCAAATATCCGCCAGAATTCAATTGGGTCAAATTTTTCTATTTCTCTTTCACGCTCGCAAATCAAACGCAAAGCAACAGATTGAACACGTCCTGCCGAAAGTGTGCTGTCATATTTCCCAACAAAATAGTTCGATAAAAATGGCGATACTTTAAATCCAATAATTCTATCCATCACACGACGTGCTTGCTGGCTCATCACCAATGCTTCATCTATATCGCGTGGTTCATTTAATCCTCTTTGTATGCCTGATTTTGTGATTTCATTGAAAATAACGCGTTGTATATTTTTATTAACTTTCGTTATTTCTTCGGCAATATGTGCAGCAATTGCCTCGCCTTCTCGGTCAGGGTCAGTCGCAATAAGCACATCTTTAGATACTTGTGCGGTTTGCTTTAATTTCTTAACAATTTCAGACTTACCTTTTAGCATTTCATATTTCGGAGTGAAATTATTATTGATATCAACGCCAAATTGATATGCGGGCAAATCTTTTATATGGCCCACGGATGCTTCAACTATGTATCGCTGCCCAAGATATTTATTTATTGTTTTTGCTTTTGATGGAGATTCAACCACCACAAGTGTTTTGCCCTTAGAATCATTTGGCTCGCTAATTGTTTTTTTTGGTTCTTTGGTCTCTTTTTTTGTTGTTTTCACAATATCGCTTAATTAGTAATAAAATTTTTTACAAAATAAAGACTACAAAATTATAACTTTCGTGTAAAATAGTTTTTCGTAAGACTTCTTATTTATTGACAAAAAAGCAATTAAATTTACTTGTAATTTATTATGATTTTTTTATTTAATAAAAGATTATTAATTTTGTAATTGTATTTTATTACAATTGGAGAAAAAATGGCTCATAGAATTCTTGAAGATTGCATTAATTGTGGTGCATGTTTGCCTGAGTGCCCAACAAATTCAATTTCGGTGGGTGATGATATTTACATAATAGATGAAAGTACTTGTGTCGATTGCAAAGGTTATTATGATTCCCCACAATGCGTCTCAGTGTGCCCCGTTGATTGTATAATTGAAGTTCAATAACATCATATTAATAAATCCCGTTAAGAAATTATGTAAGACAAATTCATCGGAACGGGTATTTTACAAAATTAGCTCAGATTTTCAACCTCTCTTTTAAATATGATACTTAGAAAGAGAGGTTTTTTTATTTAAAAAAATTTTGTAGTAGTTTGCAACTTTTTTGCAATTTTTCGGTTACATAAATTAGTATAAAATTATATTTAAAGGATTTTGAATATGAAAACTAAATTTTCTCAAAAAGTTTGGTTGTTTGCAATGTTTTTTGCCCTAATAGGGTTTATGATTTCATGCAAGAACAATCCTAATCCTGTTGACCCAAATCCAAAAGCAGATACTTCTGAATACGCAGGAATAGTAATCAATGAGAATAATGAACCAATAGATGGAGCAGTAGTAATAGTCACTGAGAACGATGAAATCATTTGCACTGATACAACACAAGTGGATGGTACTTTTAAATTAACTAACTTGCCAAAGGAAAAAGGATCTTTAATTATCAAAGTTTTCCATTTTAAATACCAAAGTTATAGGGGCAAATTGATAGACATAATCAATGCAAAAGATTTTGATAATGTTATTAAAATTCGCCTTCAAAATTGCAATTGCTGTACCGGTTCATTCACCTTTTATGTAAAAGATGCCCCCGAAGGCAATCCCGTTATAGGCGCAAATGTCAAAATAACATTTGGCAATAAGCCCGTCGACATACAAAAGACAAATGAAGATGGAAAAGTTGTTTTCGAGAATTTATGCGAAGGCGATTATTCGATTTTGATTGCAAAAGATGGATACCAAGTCATAAAAGATATATTACATCTTGGAGCAAATCAGAATGTAGAAAAGACATACTATTTTGGAAGAGATAGTATTAGATGTTGTGCATCTCTCAAAGTGCTTGTTCGTGATGATGCCACAAAGAAAGCACTCGAAAATGCAGAAGTAAGGTTAAATAGCACTAATAACAATTTTTCTCAGACCAAAAAGACTGATGCTAATGGTAGCGTATTATTTGAAAATGTTTGCGAAGGTGATTATTGGATTCGAGTTGCCCTTGAGAATTATCAATTAGTTGAGCGAAATTTGATGATAAAGAATTGCGAAGCAAAAGTTATTGAAGTCCATTTAACAAAAGTCGCTCAAAGAGATACTTGCTGCGATAATAGAGTTACAATTAACTTAAAAAATTCAAGCGGTGAACTTATCAATGGAGCAATGGTAAAAATATGGAATAATGGGAAAATTCTCCAGACTAAAACTTCCGAAAATGGCAAAGTTATATTTGATGGATTATGCACAGGAACTTATGGTATAAGTGTTTCGCGAGATGGTTATAAACCAATAGAATGGACTGTTGCAGTTACTTGCCATCAATCACTTGAATTCTCAAAAACTTTAGAATATGTGCCAAGAGATACTTGTTGTGATAATAAGGCAACATTAACAACCGTTGACAAGGATGGTGAATTGATAAAAGGTGCAACGATTAGTATTTGGAAAGATAATCATATCATCGACTCGAAAATCGCTGAAAACGGAACAGCAATTTTTAACGAACTTTGTTCAGGGAAATACCCTGTTATAATATCTAAAGATGGGTATAAAACTGTCAATTGGTTATTAATTGTCTCCTGCCATCAATCCTTAGAGTACTTTATAACACTGACAAAAAATCAAACTGAGCCCTGCGATGATGCAATTATGAAAATCAAAGTCCGCAATGCTAATGAGCAACCAATTGCAGGGGCAAAAGTAATCATTTCAGATTCTGTGCACACTTATGATGGATACACTAATAATGAAGGGTATTTTGTTAAAGAGCATTTGATAGCACCTGCAACTTACACAATCACAATTTCAAAAGATGGATTCAACACAATACAGTTTGAGTGGAATTTTGTGCGTTGCGAGACCTATACAAAGTCAATCATTCTGCAATAAGATATTATATAAATAATTTTTTCATAATACACCGTATATTTATAAAATTTTTATTTGCAGAATTCCAAGGGGAGCCATCTGGCTCCTTTTTTTTTCTAAATAATATAAATTCCTTGCTTTGCTCCAATCGATAAGAACAATAGTTTATTCATGGGATTTGATCTCGAAATCGATAATTTGATAGCCACGAATTGATTCATCAGCTGCGAAGAAAGCCCCAATAAGAACGAGTAGCATACCTGTTATAAAAAGAATTACATTACCACGAATTAAAAAGAAGCTTTCAGCAAATGAATTAATTCCAATAAAAAATGAATTAATTACAAACACAGCAATTGCTAATGAATAGCATACAACTGCATTACGCACAAGTTTGAAACGAAATAATAATTTTTCTAATTGAATTGATATGCTCCTTAAATGAACTTCGTCACTAAAATCCATTTCATTTGAACCAGCGACATCATAAAATTTTCGCTTTTCTTCATTCAATAAGCGAATGCGACTTACTACAGCTGAATATTTATTATTCATACCTAAAAGCAATAATCCGCAAGCATTAATCATAACCCCAGGGGCAAGCATTGATTGAATTAAATTTACTATAGAGAATTCTAATTGCATTTTAAAACTCAAAAATTTTTTAGACGATTTAAAATTGAATTAATTTATATTAATATTATTTGATTAGTAATTTTAATTAATTTTGATTTTTTGGAAATTTGAAAAATTATGATAACATTAAATGTAAATATCGACCATATTGCCACAGTACGAAATGCTCGAGGGGGTGTTGAACCCGATCCAATTGCTGCAGCAATCTTGTGTGAGCTTGCAGGTGCAAATGGTATTGTATCTCATTTGCGCGAGGACCGCAGACACGTCAATGAACGGGATGTACGGTTGTTGCGAGAAGTAATTCAAACAAAATTTGACCTCGAAATGGCTGCAACCGATGAAATTATCGCAATCGCACTGGACTTGAAACCAGATCTTGTAACTATCGTACCTGAAAAACGTCAAGAACTCACTACTGAGGGTGGCCTAGATGTGCTTGCAATTTCAAAAAAATTAAGTGAAATGACTAAAAAAATGCACGATAAGGGTATTGAAGTAAGTCTATTTATCGAACCGAATGCAATGTCGATTGAGCAATCAATAGCCGTGGACGCTGATATGGTTGAGTTGCATACAGGATTTTATGCAAATGCAAAATCAAGAAAGGAACGTGAAGAAGAATATGGCAATTTGCTTGCTGCATCAGAATTTGCTTTCCAAAACGGATTAAAAGTAGCTATGGGACACGGACTTAATTATCAAAACACACAGCAAATTTGCGAAATCTCACATATTAATGAACTTAGTATTGGCCACTCAATAATTGCCCGTGCTGTTTTTGTAGGTCTTGACCATGCAGTGAAAGATATGCTCGAATTAATTAAAAATAGTGAAAGAAAATAAATATATATATATATTAACTTCAAAAATAAGAATTTTACAAACTATCTATTTAGGTTTTATTATGAAAAGGTTATTTTTTACATTCATTTTATTGGTTTTACTATCTGCAACAGATGAAGTATATTCTCAATCATTACAATCGAAGGATTTAGCAATAATAATAAATGCTGAAGTATCGGCAACTTCTACTCCTTCAATAAAGTTGAAATGGACAAATTATGGATATGCAACAGACTACAAAATTTACAAGAAATTAAAAGAACAATCCAGCTGGGGCAATGCAATTGCAACTGTCGATAGCACAATTTCTGAATGGACAGATTATAATGTGAACAAAGGCATTGCTTATGAATATCAAATTCTTGGAACAGGGAAAAAACTTATCAAAGTAGATGACACTACAACAGGCTATTTGCCTTTTACAGCTACGGGTTATATTTTATCGGGTATTGAGACAAATCCTGAGCGGGAGGTCGGAACAGCATTGCTATTAATCGATTCAACTATGATGGAACCCCTTGCTAATGAGATTAATAGATATATCCAGGATTTGCAAGATGAAGGCTGGGACGTGATTGCTCAATATGTTCATCGAACAGAGCAATTTGATGGAAATGAAGTCAAAAAGAATAAGCAAATAATTACTAAGACTTATCAAGATAATCCAAATTTAAAATCTATTGTTCTAATTGGTAGAGTTGCTGTTCCATATTCAGGTAGATTAAATCCGGATGGGCATCCCGATCATATTGGTGCTTGGCCTGCTGATATATATTACGGAACAGTGAATGATGATATGTATTGGACAGATAAAACAGTTAATGATTCATCAGCAGGTTATCCAAAGAATCATAATATAGCGGGGGATGGTAAGTTCGATCAATCCGCAATTGGTGGGATAACGTATGTCAAATTTAGCGTTGGCAGAATAGATTTCTACGATATGCCATCATTTTATGATTCGACTTATGAATATCCCGAGGCAGAACTGGTTCGCAGTTATTTAAATAAAAATCATAGATATAGGGTAGGCGAGAATCAACCTATTTGGCGGGGATTAATTGATGATAATTTCGGTGCCGCATCTTATCCGGAAGCATTTTCCTCAACAGCTTGGAGAGCATTTGGAACATTCTTCGATATTGATAGCATCAAGACAGTCGATTGGTTTACAACGCTCGGCACTGATAGCTATTTGTGGGCTTATGGTTGCGGAGGTGGCTCACCAACTACCTGTGGCGGAATTGGGAGTTCGTATGATTTCATTAAAAAACCAGTAAAAGCCACATTTACTATGCTTTTCGGTTCCTATTTTGGAGATTGGGAGATAAAACCTGATAATTTCTTAAGGGCATCTATTGCGTCACCACTTTCTGAAGCATTGACCTGCGGTTGGGCTAGCCGCCCCCACTGGTTCCTGCATTATATGAATATGGGAGACCCAATTGGTACATCCTTAATATTGTCTCAAAATAATAATGGGCAATATCTTGCGAATATTTATTATCCATCTAATTATCCAAATGGGCTGCTTTATATGACAGGCTTACGTGGCGTTCATATCGCTCTAATGGGCGATCCAACTTTGAAAATGTATCTTGAGCGAATACCTCAACCCAAAAATTTGCAACTCTCACAATTAGAAAATGGTCATATTTCCGTGAAATGGGAAGCTCCCGATGCGAATAATCATTATGAGTACTTTGTCTATCGCGCAAAATCCGATAATCCAACAAATTTTGTGCTTTTGAATCAAGTGGCTATTCCTGATACTCAATTTGAAGATATATTCAATTATGATGGCAATTTGATATATCAAGTTAAAGCAGCTAAATTAGTCACTTCACGTAGTGGATCATTCTGGCAATCAAGTAGGCCCATCGAAGGAACATTAACTGTTGTAGGCGTTGAAAACGAATTGCCACAATCATCTTTACCATATATTGTTCAAGTCTATCCAAATCCTGCTCGCCAACAGGTAACAATCAAATACAAAAGCAATGCCAATGGCAATTCAAATATCCAAATTTTCGATATAAGTGGCAATTTGCAAAATCAGTTTAGCTTTGTATCAATTGCAAATTCAGAAAATACGGTTATTTGGAATTTAACTGATAAAAACGGGAACAGGTTGTCAACAGGTGTTTATTTAATCAAAATTTTTGACGGAATAAATATATCGGCAACAAAAATTATTATTTATTGATATAATTGCGAGTGAGCAGATGGGTAGCATACCCAGTATTCAATAACAGAGGGCTTCAAGCCCTCTGTTGCATTCTGTGGAAGTAGGGTGCTGTCTAGTGTAGGGGCGTATTGCATACACCCCTTTCCATTTTTATTGGTTCAACAAATTAATGCCTTACTTCTGTGTTTACTTCAATTGGATGCTCTTCAGAAGCAGTCGGTTGCTCTTTCTTTTTGAAAACGAGTGATAGAATGATAGATATAGCAAGAACTGACACAATTACTATCAATGAAAGCTCAGTTGAGATTTCAATCTTATCACTTAGCACCATTTTAACACCCACGAATGCTAAAATTACCGAAACGCCATATTTCAAATAAGCAAACATATCTACAATCCCTGCAAGGGCAAAATATAATGCTCTTAAGCCCAGAATTGCGAAAATATTTGAAGTTATTGCGATAAATGGATCGCTTGATATAGCAAGAACAGCAGGGATAGAATCTACTGCAAAAATTAAATCTGATGATTCAATTACTAAAAATGTCAGAAAAAGAGGTGTGATAAAGAGTTTTTTATCTTGCCTAACAAAAAACCGTTTACCTTCATAATCAGTAAGTAAATTAAATCGTTTTTTAAAAAATTTTATCAGCACATTATTTTCTGTATTAACTGCTTCATCTTTTCCAAATGCCATTTTATAAGCAGCATAGAACAAGAAAAATCCAAATACATAAATAATTGGATGGAAAAGATGAATTAGCGCCACCCCCGCAAGAATGAAGAACACACGCATTACAATTGCAGTGAGTATTCCCCATTGCAGAACGTGAGGTTGATTCTCAGGTTTGATTCCCATCACTGAAAATATCATCAGAAATACAAATAGATTATCCACCGACAGCGATTTTTCAATAATATATGCCGAGAAGAATTGCATTCCTGCTTTGTGGTCCATATAAATAAATATAAAAGCATTAAAAAGTAATGATACACCTATCCATATAGCAGACCAAATTAAACTTGTTTTAACAGTGATTTTGCCTCTTCTATGATCTGTCACATATAAATCTATAAAAAGAAGAATTGCAACGATTACGGTAAAGACAATCCAGAATATAAGAGGGTTTGATATCATTTTTTATTATTATTTTTAATAATTGACGATTTTAAGTTAAATATTAATGATTTGACACGCTGATATTTTTAATTCTCTTATTAATAGTGATTATTTGTAATTAATTTTAATATTTCTTTTAATTTGCAATTTATAATTATTAAAAAAATGGAAAAAAACAAATACGAGAGTATTTATAATGAATTGCAGGATTTAATTCAAAAAGAAATTGATATTACATTAGTTAATAACCAGCCTATAAATATTTACGGGCCATTGCAGTATCTTCTCGAAGCAGGAGGCAAACGGCTGAGACCACTTCTGACAATTGCATCCGCAAAATTAGTTGGTGGTTCCACAAGGGATGCTTTAAAACCTGCCATTGCAGTTGAATTATTGCATAATTTCTCTCTTATTCACGATGATATTATGGACAATGCTCCAATTCGACGTAATAAACAAACTATCCATACAAGGTGGAACAATTCAATTGCAATTCTATCAGGGGATTTACTTCTTGCAATTTCTTTTAAAAAAGCAATAGAAAACTTCGATGAGCACACATCAAATTTAATTATAGGGGCAATGATTGAAGCATTAATCGAAATATGCGAAGGGCAAGGTTATGATTTAGAATTTGAAACGAATAGGAATGTGACACTTGATGATTATTTAATGATGATTGAGAAAAAGACTGCTAAACTCATCGAAAATGCTATGCTGATTGGTGGTTATGTAGGCAGAGCAAACAATAATGAATTAAATTTACTTAGGCAAATTGGTAATAACATAGGAATGGGCTTCCAAATTCAAGATGATTTACTCGATTTATCTGCTACGACCCCAAAATTTGGCAAAATGCAAGGGCAAGATTTAAAAGAAGGCAAAAAAACTTATTTATTTTTTATTGCAAAAATGCAAATCACTGACAAATCAAGTCTTGAATTGCTAAATAAATTCTTAATAAATAAAGGATTATCAGAAGAAGATATTCCTGTAATGATTGAAATATTTCGGAAAAATGGTGTGTTCGATATAGCAAAAAATATGATTAATGAATATTATAATAAAGCACTTAACTTGCTTTCAAATTTCCCTGATAATGATAATAATGAAGATAAAGAATTCTTGGAACAATTAATACATAATATTTTTGAAAGAGGATATTAAATAAATTGAAAATGTAAGGAAGAATTAACAATAAATAAAAAAATTTAAAATATAAAGTTTACTAAATATGCAACAAATACAATCAAAAATAACAACAAAATCTCAAGATTATAAAGACAATTATGAAAATTCAAAGCAATTGCTGACGCAATTAAAAGAGCATATAGAATTAGTAAAACAAGGCGGTCCAGAATCAGCACGGAAGCGTCATATCGAGCGGGGGAAATTGCTCCCTCGTGATCGAGTTGAAAATCTACTTGACCCTGAAACCCCTTTTATTGAGTTGTCGCAACTTGCCGCTTGGGATATGTATGAAAATCAAGCACCCGCAGCGGGAATAATCACAGGAATTGGCGTTGTTAAAGGTAGGGAAGTAATGATTGTTGCAAACGATGCAACTGTCAAGGGTGGAACATATTTCCCGATGACAATAAAAAAGCATATCCGTGCCCAAGAAATTGCGATTCAGAATCATTTACCTTGTATTTATCTTGTAGATTCGGGTGGAATATTTTTGCCTCATCAAGAGGAAACTTTTCCCGATAAAGATCATTTTGGGAAGATTTTTTATAATCAAGCTGTAATGTCGGCAATGAATATACCCCAAATTGCAGTCGTGATGGGATCCTGTACCGCAGGTGGTGCATATGTTCCCGCAATGAGCGATGAGGCAATAATGGTAAAAAATCAAGCAACAATTTTTATCGGTGGTCCTCCTTTGGTTAAAGCAGCGACAGGTGAAGATGTGACAGAAGAAGAATTAGGGGGTGCAGATGTGCATACAAAAATTTCAGGTGTGGCAGACCATCTTGCAATGAATGATGAACACGCTTTGCAAATTGCCCGCAATATAATAGAAAATCTAACTTTTGAAAAAAAATATGATATTGGCAGAATTGAGCCGGAGGAGCCATATTATGACCCTGATGAAATTTATGGAATTATACCTAAAAATATACGCCAACCATTTGATATGCACGAAATTATTGCGCGAATAACGGATGGTAGCCGGTTCCAGGAATTTAAGCAGAATTATGGAACTACACTTATTACAGGTTTTGCACGTATTATGGGGTATCCCGTCGGAATTTTAGCAAACAATGGCGTGCTATTTTCCGAATCAAGCCTTAAAGGTGCGCATTTTATTGAAATGTGCAGTATTCGTAAAATTCCTTTAGTATTTTTGCAAAATATAACTGGATTTATAGTTGGGAAAAAATATGAACACAGCGGGATAGCAAAAGATGGTGCTAAAATGGTTCATGCTGTTGCAAATGCACAAGTTCCTAAATTTTCAATTATCGTAGGTGGGTCATACGGCGCGGGGAATTATGCAATGTGCGGCCGTGGATATAATCCAAGATTATTATTTATGTATCCAAATGGGAAGATATGTGTGATGGGAGGCGAACAAGCTGCGGATGTGTTAGCAAGTGTAAAAATTAAGCAACTTGAGCGACAGGGTGGAAAATTAAGCGAGGAAGAAATTCGCAATATTCGTCAGCCAATAATCGAACAGTATGAAGCCCAGGCAAGCCCTTACTACAGCACAGCACGATTGTGGGATGATGGAATTATCGACCCTGCAAAAACTCGGGAAATTCTTGGGCTTTCTATTGCAATGTCGCTTAATACACCAATACCAGACCACAAATTTGGTGTTTTTAGAATGTGAAGAAATTAAATTTTAATTAGGTCCAGTAAGTAGAAATAACTTCTTCGAATCCATAGAATCCTGTTCGGTTATATATCCAGCGAGCAGCTTCGAGGGCGCCTACAGCAAAGCCACGGCGGTTCTTTGCGATATGAGAAAGTTCAATAGTTTCAAATTCTGAATCCAGTATAACTTTGTGAATACCAACTATTTCTCCTGTTCTTAATGATGATATCGGTATTTTTTTAGTGTTATGTATTGCTTCTTCAGGATTAGTTGTATATGAATCATATCTAAACAATTCTTTCAAGAATGTTTTTGCAATATTAATTGATGTGCCACTTGGAAAATCTTGTTTATGTTTATGATGAATTTCTTCAATACCAATATCGAAAGTATCAATTCTTTTTATTAGTAAAGCAAGATGTTGTATAATATTTAAATATAGCTGAGTACCAACTGAAAAATTGCTTCCCCATACGGCTCCAATATTGTGCTTATCAATAATATTTCGCACTTCCTCGAATTTATCATACCAGCCAGTTGTACCAATCACAATATTTTTTTTGTTTTCAGCTAATATTGTGATATTTTCAATAACTGATGATGAAACCGAAAAATCAATAGCAACATCAAAATTCAAGTCAGTTGCCTTTGAAAGTGGGTTATCAATTTCAAAAATATTAGTGATTTGATAACCTTTTTCGAGGGCAAGAGATTCGAGTTCCTTGCCCATAGTACCATAACCGATAATAGCAATTTTTGGTAATTTATTTTCCATAACAAAAAAATTTAATAAAAAATTGACGAAAAAAAGCAAAAGAAATTAGTAAATGACTGAAAATTAGCAATATTTTTATGTATTTCATAGATTAGGATTTCCTAAACAAATTTATAAGTTATTGATAATAAAAGAGATATAAAAAATTATATTTTATTTTACGTATTAATTAAAAAATTATTTTAATAATTATTCAAAATACGAAATCCTTTTCGTAGTTTTGTATTTATAAAAAAATCATTCCTTAAAAATTATGTATTTGACAGGTTTTGGAATTGTTCTGATATTCTTTATAGTCGGAGCGTTATTTGTAGGATTAGCACTTTTTGTTTCAGCAATAATTCGACCTTCACATCCAACAGATGAAAAACTAATGACTTATGAAAGTGGCGAGGTGCCAATAGGTACGCCATGGGTTCAATTAAATCCACGATTTTATATAATAGGTCTTGCTTACTTAATATTTGATGTTGAAGTAGTGCTGTTATTTCCATGGGCAGTTGTCAATGGATCATTTGGTTGGTATGCTTTCTGGGTTATGGTTGCATTCGTTGTTATATTAATTCTTGGCCTTGTTTATGATTGGGCAAAAGGATACCTTGAATGGGATAAACCGAATCCGGAGATACCTGTGCTCGATAGATTAGTAATCAAACGAAAAAAAGAAACTCAAGATATTAATAAGGTGTAATAATGGGTTTGTTAGATAGATTAGATGATCCCTATGATATAGGTGACAATATATTTCTAGGAACAATTGAAGATGTTCTTAATTGGGGACGAAGCAAGAGCGATTGGTATATGACGTTTGGGCTAGCGTGCTGCGCAATAGAATTTATGGCAGTCAATGCTGCTCATTATGATTTTATGCGTTTCGGTTGTATTCCACGCCCAAGTCCCCGCCAAACAGATTTTATAATCATTTCAGGAACAGTTACGCTCAAAATGGCTGAAAGAATTAAAAGGCTTTATGAGCAAATGGCAGAACCAAAGTATGTAATGTCAATGGGTTCTTGCTCAAATTCGGGCGGTCCTTATTGGAAGAATGGCTATCACGTTTTGAAGGGCGTTGATAGAATTGTTCCCGTTGATGTTTATATACCAGGTTGCCCACCCCGTCCTGAAGCTTTTCTGGAAGGAATGGTGAAATTGCAATCTAAAATTAAACACCAAGAAATATTTCGTAAAAGGCAAAATATGTCGCAAGAAGATCGCGATGCTATTGCACAACGACAGATAGAATTACAAAAATTACGTGACGAATACGAAAATTGGCGTAAAGAACATTTTGATATTTTACAACAGGAGTAGATTATGAGTCCAAATGAAATATATCAAAGATTAGAAGTAGAATTTGGCGATGATATAATATCGCTAAACGAAGAACCAGGATTTGAACCCGCCATCAAAGTTAATCCAAACAATATTGTCGATATTATGCTCTTTCTCAGAGATAGCGAGGGTTTGGAATTCGATTATCCATCTTGCTTAAGTGGAGTTGATTTAGGTGAGAATCTTGGTGTAGTATATAATCTTTATTCATTAAAGAGAAAACATAAAATCACTATTAAGGTAGAAGTACCAAAGGAAGCGCCCAATGTGCCATCATGCGAATTAGTCTGGAGATCTTTTGATTGGCATGAGCGTGAAGCTTACGATTTATTAGGTGTAAATTTCGTTGGTCATCACAATCTCAAACGAATATTATTGCCATTCGATTGGGAAGGGCATCCATTGCGAAAAGATTATGTACAGCCAGATTATTTTCACGGAATGAAAGTTCAATATTAGGAGAAGAAAATGAGCGAAGTTAAAGACGTATCTGTAGTTTTAGGCCAAGTACCTACTCAACATATGAAATTAAATGTCGGACCTCAGCATCCATCAACTCACGGCGTGCTAAGGCTCGTGGTAGAATTAGAGGGAGAAATTGTTGTCGATGTGACACCTGTAATTGGTTATCTACATCGCTGCTTCGAAAAAGTAGCTGAACAAAATACTTACACACAAGTAGTACCTTATGTAGATCGTATGGATTATGTCAATTCAATGAATAACGAATTGCCGTTTGTATTGGGTGTCGAAAAGATGCTTGGAATTACACCATCAGAGCGTATTCAAGCCATTAGAGTAATATGTGCGGAGTTAAATAGGATTGCATCACATCAAATTGCAGTTGCAACATTTGGAATGGATGCAGGTGCATTTACACCTTTCCTATATTTATTCCGCGATCGTGAAAAAATATTATGGGTGCTTGAGAAATTATCAGGCAGTCGATTATTATATAATTATATCCGAATTGGTGGACTGATGCGAGATATTTATCCTGCATTCAAAGATGATTTACGGGATATAATCAAAACAGTTCGTGAGACAAATGAAGAAATAAATAATTTATTAAATAATAATAAAATATTTGTCGAACGATGTGCAAATATTGGCATTCTACCTTCCGATGTAGCTATAAATTACGGCTGTAGCGGTCCAATGCTTAGAGCATCAGGAGTACCGTTTGACTTGAGGCGTGCTGATCCTTATTTGATTTATGATAAATTAGATTTTAATATTTGCGTTGGAAGTGGAACAGTTGGCACAGTAGGTGATAGTTGGGATAGGAACTGGGTGAGAATGCTTGAAATGGAGCAAAGCTTACGCATTATCGAGCAAGCAATGGAAATGATACCGGATGCAAGTGAGGATGTTCGTGCAGGAATCCCTAAGCGTATCGCACCAAAAGGGGAGTTATATTCCCGAGCAGAAAATCCGAAAGGTGAGCTAGGATTTTATATTGTTGGGGATGGGAAAGCAAAACCCGTGAGAGTAAAAGGACGTTCACCCTGTTATGTAAACCTTAGCGTCATCCCTGAAATATCAAAGGGATATATGTTTGCAGACTTAATAATTATTCTTGGAAGTATTGATATTGTTCTTGGAGAAATAGATAGATAATATATGGAAAGCAATTTTATATTAGAACTTATCGGCAATAATATATGGGCGTATCTTGTAACAGCATTGATACCCCTTATATTTGTTGTTATTTATGCTCTCGTCGCAATTCTAGGTGAATTAAAAATAGCATCCTGGGTCCAAGATAGGCTTGGTCCAATGAGAACAGGTCCGTGGGGAATAATCCAGCCTGTTGCAGAAGTAGTGAAACTATTGCAAAAGGAAGATATTACACCACGAAATGCAAATAAACCATTATTTAATACCGCTCCGTTTATTGTATTTACAGGTTCTTTTGCTGCATTCGCTGCAATACCATACTCTTCTAAATTTATACCTGCAGATATTAATATTGGCGTATTCTATATATTTGCTGTTAGCTCATTTACTGTAATTGCAATTCTTATGGGCGGATGGGCATCAAATAATAAATATTCGGTGCTTGGTGCATTGCGGTCTGCATCTCAAATGATTAGCTATGAAATTCCGACCTGTTTATCAATTATTGCCATAGCAGCTCTTGCAAATTCACTTAGTGTATCGCATATAATTAATGCACAGTCAGGTTGGTTCTGGAACTGGAATTTATTTGGTGGACAAGGTCCCCTTTATAAATTTCTTTTCATACCATTTACATTAATACTTTTCCTTGTATATTTTGTCGGTTCACTTGCAGAAGCAAATCGAAATCCTTTCGATATACCCGAAGGAGAGTCAGAAATTGTGGGTGGATACCACACTGAGTATAGCGCTATGAAATTTGCAATGTTCTATTTTGCAGAATATGCAAATATGTATGTAGTCTCATCGATGATTACAATCCTATTCCTTGGCGGTTGGAATTCACCATTCGGAAACTTTTTGAATTCACCAATATGGCAAGCAGTTTGGTTCATTGGCAAAGCAATGTTCTTTGTATTCGTTCAATTATGGATACGATGGACTTTACCAAGAGTTAGAGTTGACCAATTGATGCATATTTGCTGGAAGGTTATGCTTCCCGCAGCATTTGTATCATTGATTTTTATATCTCTATTAGGAGTGATTAATTAATTTCTATTAATCAGATGATTATTAAATATAACATTAAAAAAGATGGAAAATCAAAATAAAATAAAAAGATATTTTGAAGGGATATGGACAGGTGTTTATACCGTACTTGTGGGTATGGCTATTACTTGGAAACATTTGTGGGGTCATAAAGTCACGATGCAATATCCTGATAAATTCGACCCACTTAAAACGGGCTTTATTCCAGAATTTGCACGCAATAGGCTTTTTGTTGATATGGATAAATGCATTGGATGCGCAATATGCCAAAAAGATTGTCCTATTGATTGTATTGAGATTGAAACAATTAGAGCATCTAAAGAAGATCCAGAAGCTGTGTTTCCAAGTGGAAAACGGATGTCCCTTTGGGTATCAAAATTTGATATAGATTTTGCTAAATGTATGTGCTGCAATTTATGTACAGAAAATTGCCCGGAAGATTGCATTTATATGACAAGAGAATTTGAATTTAGCGATTACGATAGAATGAAGTTGCTGTATCATTTTTCTAAAATGACACCTGAAAAAATTGCAGAGAAACAAAAGATAGCAGAAGAAGAAAAAGCTAAAAAAGCAGCGGCGCCTAAACAAGCTCCTGCTGCAGGTCAAAAACCAGATAATCCCAAAACTGAATAAATTTTGAAAATCTATGAGTATTATTGAGATAGTTTTTTATGCGTTTGCACTGATAATAGTTGTTTCTGCGATGGGGGTAGTATTTTCCCATAAATTGATGTATGCTGCTTTCTCCTTACTCTTTACATTCTTTGGAGTAGCGGGCATATATGTGCTGTTAAATGCAGACTTTCTTGCGGTTGTGCAAATTATGATATATGTCGGTGGTATATTGGTCCTAATTATTTTCGGTATAATGTTAACAACAAAAGTGACCGATGTGGAAAGCATCTCGGGCAATACTGGAAAATGGATCTATGCAGGTTCAGCACTTGTCGCCACTATTCTTTTCGCTGTATTGGTTTATATGTTTACTACAACTAATTGGACCGTATATTCCACTCCATATCGCGATACAACTATTGATTTACTAGGCAGTGCGTTATTAACTAAATATGTGCTAACATTTTTTATGGCAGCCGTTTTATTGCTTATAGCATTTATCGGTGCTGCTTTTATTGCTAAAAAAGGTAAATAAAGAGGTAATTTATGATACCTATAACATTAAATCATTTTCTGATATTAAGCGCAATTCTTTTTGCATTGGGTATATTTGGTATTGCGACACGCAAAAATGCAATTATGATACTTATGTCTATTGAATTAATATTAAACTCAGCAAATATCAATTTTGTTGCATTTTCAAAATTCAATGGTTTTAATATCGACGGACAAGTTGCAGCTTTGTTTGTAATTATCTTAGCTGCCGCTGAAGTCGCAATTGCACTTGCAATAATTTTAAATATATATCAGAATTACAAACATATCGATGTCGATGAAATTAAAAATCTTAAAGAATAATTGTGTAACAAATTCAAATAATAAATTATGTCTCCCGAAACATTATTAAATATATCGCTGATAATTCTATTCTTACCTGTGTTGAGTTTCGGATTCCTTGTGTTTTTTGGAAAACGGCTTGGGAAAACAAGTGGAATTATAGGAACTTCTGTTCTTGGGATTGATCTTTTATTATCATTAGTTGTTGCAATAACAAGACTATCAAGCTATAGCACTGAGGCAATGTTCCAGTATAAAATCGAATGGTTCAACCTTGGAAATAGCCCTGTTACTATTGGAATTGGTCTTGATAATTTAGCAGCAATAATGTTAATAATTGTTACTCTCATCAGTTTCCTAGTGCATTTGTTTTCAATTGAATATATGCGAGGTGATAAGCTTTTCTCACGATATTTTGCTTACCTAAGTCTGTTCTCATTCTCAATGCTTGGAATCGTCATAGCAAACAATTTCCTGAATATGTTCATATTCTGGGAAATGGTGGGTATCAGTTCATATCTTTTGATTGGCTTCTGGTTCGAAAAAGATTCAGCGGCAAATGCAGGTAAAAAAGCATTTATTGTTAATAGAATAGGCGATTTTGGTTTTCTAATTGGATTGATGATTATTTACTATACCTATAAGACATTTATGTTTGATAGTGTCTTTGGGCAAATATCTCAAGGCGTACTTCCTTTTAATAGCGGCGCATGGCTTACAGCAATGGGAATTTTAATATTTTGCGGAGCGATTGGCAAATCTGCTCAATTTCCATTGCATGTATGGTTGCCCGATGCAATGGAGGGTCCAACACCTGTTAGTGCATTAATACACGCTGCCACAATGGTTGCTGCGGGTGTATATCTAACCGCAAGAGTGTTCCCAATATTTACAGCAAACGCTTTGCTCTTTATTGCCTATATCGGCGCAATAACTGCTTTGCTTGCTGCTACAATTGCGTTTACACAAATCGACTTTAAACGCGTTCTTGCATATTCTACGGTATCACAGCTTGGCTATATGGTTATGGGCTTAGGAGTAGGCGCTTACACAAGTGGCTTTATGCATTTAATGACGCATGCCTGGTTTAAAGCCTTATTATTCCTCGCAGCAGGTTCAGTAATTCACGCTATGCATCATGCGATGGAACATCTGCATAAAGATGATATTGACCCTCAAAGTATTAAGAATATGGGCGGCTTGCGAAAAACTATGCCAATCACTTATATTACATTTTTAATTGCAACTCTCACAATTTCAGGTATTCCTTTTACCTCAGGCTTCCTTTCAAAAGATGGAATCCTTGCGGGAACGCTTGCCTTTGGTGAATTGAGTGGTCATTGGTTCATTCCAATAGCTGGATTTTTCAGTGCAATGCTTACGGCGTTCTATATGTTCCGCTTGCTAATCATCTCATTCCATGGCGAACCTCGCACGGATGTAGCAAAACATACAAAAGAGAATAATGCACTTGTTACATTACCATTGATTGTACTTGCTGCGCTTTCAATCTGGGTATTCTATTCGATTAACCCATTAGATGCCGGTAAAGGCTGGTTCGCAAAAAGATTTCCAACACCTGTAAGTGTTGTTCCAGCTAATTTGCAACGTGATTATATGCTTCCTGAGGGCGGATTAGTAGAATCAAATCCATCAGCTTCAACTATTGCGCAAACCCAAAATCAAGTAGGCTCAGTAGCAACCGTTCATCAATCGCATACGAAATTTGAAGAATATATGCATAAGGCACACTACCCCGCAATGGGATTGTCATTATTAATGGCTATTACGGGTTTAACTGTTGCTTTTGTTTTCTATCAATTTAAGTTCTACTCGCCAAGCACATTAGTAAAACTTTATCCGGGGGTATACAAAGGATCTTTGAATAAGTGGTATTTTGATGAATTTTATCAGGCTACATTTGTTAATGGCACAGTAGGACTTGCAAAAGTTTCAGCATGGTTCGATTTGCATATAATTGATGGTATTGTGAACTTTGTTGCGGCTTTCACTCGAGGATTGAGCCACTTTATTGGCTTGTTTGACAATGGATTTATTGATGGTATTATAAATTTGCTTGCCTTGATTGTTGGTTGGTTTGGACAATTGTTCAGAAAGCCACAAACGGGCATTATACAAACTTACCTTGTGCTTAGCGCACTTGGATTAATTATTTTATTAATTATATTTCTTTAGAATATTACATTACGGAGGATAGATGTTTCATTTTCTTGGATTGGGTCCACTAACTTGGATAACTTTCCTGCCAATTTTGGGAATGATTATAGTATTGTGCATTCCCTCAGGCAAAGATGATTTTAGTAAGGATAAATCTCAAAATTTATTTAGGTGGATAACACTTGCAGCTACTTTCTTACAATTAGTTATAGCTGTTATCTTAATGTTTAATTTTAATATTCATCTTGTTGGTGTCAATGATGAAAGCTCAATGCAATTTGTAGAAAAAGCAACGTGGATTTATTTAAGCAATATTCCACTCATAGGAAATGTCAAAATTGATTATTTCGTTGGAATTGACGGATTGAGCGCCCCAATGGTTTTGCTTACAGCAATTATTACTTTTCTTGCGACTTTGTCATCCTGGAATATCAAGAAACAAGCGAAAGGATATTTCGCTATGTATTTGCTTCTTGATACAGGTATGATGGGCGTATTTGTTGCGTTAGATTTCTTTTTATTTTATGTGTTCTGGGAACTTATGTTGCTACCGATGTACTTCTTGATAGGAGTATGGGGAGGTCCAAATAAAGAATACGCAGCTATTAAGTTCTTCCTATACACATTGTTTGGCTCGCTATTTATGTTGCTTGTGATGATTGCGTTGTTCTTCGCAGTCGGCTCATTCAATATGTTTGATATGATGAATTTTGCAAAATATAATCCAAATTCAATCCTCGCGGGGGTTTCGACAACCTGGCGGTATGTTGCCTTTATTGCATTATTTGTGGCATTTGCTATCAAGGTGCCGGCTGTACCATTCCATACCTGGCTTCCTGACGCTCACGTAGAGGCACCCACACCAATAAGTGTCATTCTTGCAGGCGTTCTATTAAAAATGGGAACTTACGGAATGATGCGTATTGCTTGGCCAATGTTCCCCGATGCTGTTTATCATTATCAAACAGCAATTGCAATCGTTGGCGTCGTGAGTATTGTTTATGGTGCTTTATGTGCATTGGGACAATTCCGAGTTGGAAAGCGAGATTTCAAGAAGCTTATTGCTTATTCATCGGTTTCTCATATGGGTTATGTCGTGCTTGGTATTGCTTCTATGACACCTCAGGGTATGGTTGGTGCTATATTCCAAATGTTCAATCACGGCACAATCACTGCTATGCTCTTTATGATTGTTGGAGTTATTTACGATAGATCGCATACACGTGGATTGGATGACTTTGGCGGTTTAGCAACGAAAATGCCCGTCTATACAGGTATAATGATGGTTGCTTTCTTCGCAGCTCTTGGCTTGCCAACCCTAAGTGGCTTTGTCTCTGAAGTCCTTGTGTTCCTTGGCACATTCCAAACTTATCCTGTGATTGCAATGATTGCAGCAACAGGTATTATTCTTGGAGCTTCTTATATGCTTTGGGCTTTGCAGAAAGTGTTCTTTGGAAAATTGCCTGAAAGATGGCAGGGACCTTGGGATCCTACTCACAAGAAGTATAAAACTGATGATTTGAATTTTGTAGAAATTTGCTCCCTCGCTCCACTTGCTGCCATTATAATTTTCCTTGGTCTTAATCCTAATCCAATGATTAACATTATGAGTGCGTCCGCTAATCATTTGATTGAAATTGTTAAAGTTGCTTATCCAATGGCAGGGATGTAATGTTTGTTAATATCAAATTTGAATATTATGAATAATATACAGGTATATATAGACAATTTTGCAAATAGCATAGGATATTTTAAACCTGAAATTGCTATCCTAGCAACATTTATTGTGGCTATTTTGCTTGATTTAATTTTTAAAAATATAAGAAATATAGCTGCTTATACAGCTCTAGTGGGATTTGTCATAACAGCTATATTTTTAACACAATTATCAGGCGTTCGAGCCATAATATTCAATGGCTTAATGGTTATCGATCCCTTCTCGACCTTCTTTAAATTCATAGTTCTAATTGCTACATTTCTTACTGTAATTATGTCATTATCATATAAGGAGCTATACGATGACCATAGAAAAGTCGGCGAGTATTTCTCAATTATTGCAGGTATGACATTCGGAATGTTCATGCTATGCTCGGCGACAAATTTGATTTCTATTTATCTTGCTATTGAAACAATGAGTTTAAGCTCATATATACTTGCAGGATATACTAAAGAAATAAAGCAAGCAAGCGAAGCATCATTGAAATATGTAATTTACGGCGCCTTTTCATCAGGTGTAATGATTTATGGAATGTCAATATTGTTCGGTGCAACAGGTTCACTTGATGTGAATACGATAAATCAGCAATTACTGTCGGGTAATGTCAATCTTGTACCTGTCATAGTTTCAGGTTTGATGATACTTGTGGGATTTGGATACAAAATATCTGCTGTACCATTCCACTATTGGACACCTGATGTTTATGAAGGTTCACCAATCACAATTACAGCATTTCTATCAGTTGCATCAAAGGCGGCAGGATTTGCAATATTCATTAGATTTTTTAAAGATGCATATATGTTTACAGCAATCGATGGAGGCAATATATGGCAATCGCTTCCCGATTTCGATTGGAAAATTGTCGTGGCAATTCTTTCCGTAGCATCTATGGTCATAGGCAATTTTGTAGCAATATGGCAAGATAATATAAAACGTATGCTTGCGTATTCTTCCATTGCTCACGCGGGGTATTTGCTAATGGGTGTGACCGTAATGACCAACGCAGGAATTACTGCTGTTATGATATATTTTGTTATGTATTTGATTATGAACCTCGGCGCCTTCTATGTTGCACAACTTATCCAGAATGAAATTCATAGCAATGATATAAATGATTATAATGGACTTGGTTCTCGAGCGCCTGGATTGGCTGTCCTTATGGCAATATTTCTAATATCATTAACAGGAATTCCACCCACCGCGGGATTCATCGGCAAATTCTATATTTTTAGCGCTGTCATAAATGCGGGAATGGTCTGGCTTGCTGTTGTTGGTATTTTAAACTCTGTTGTGTCCTTATTCTACTATGCCAAAATTATGAGAAATATGTTTATTAGAACAAATGAAAACAATTCTGCAAAATTGCATTTCCATCCCGCAACTCAGGTGCTTGCTTATACTCTTGGAGCTTTAACAATCCTTTTTGGATTATACTTTACACCTGTCTTAGCGTGGGCAGAAAATTCTGTGAGAATGTTTTTTTAATAAGATATAATTAATAATATTTTAAATAAAAAATCCAGATACTTTTGATTAGTATCTGGATTTTTTTTCTTTAATAGCTGCTATCTTTCAAGCAACCCTATCAATTTCTTTTACCAAGCATAACCAAGTGTGACACCAAGCCAGGTCCCACGATAACTAAGGCCCGTTATAGTTGTTATTGGAAATGAAATATGAATATTTGGTTCAACCTCAAAACCACCGCCAAATACCCATTTGTATGCAGCTTCTCCTCCAATTGCAAAGCCTGTGCCTCCATCATAAGAATAATGTGGATTACTATAAGACCAATAACTAACTTGAAGAAATGGCCCAAATGAGAATCCTTCAAGAGCTCTTACGCTTTGTTGTAATAAATAAAAGCGGTAGGATGCACCTATCCCACCGGCAGTCCAATCGTTATATCCCCAAAATGACCCAAAGATAGTGAAAGAATTCTTTGGAGCTACTTGTTGTTCATAAGTTACTGTTAGTGTGCCAAATGCTAATGCTAAAGGATCCCCACCAATTGATTGATGATAGAACTTCGCGCTCGAAATGTTTGGTGTTAGAAGAAATGTTGCGAGAATCAATGAAAGAAATAATTTTTTTAACATAATAAGTCCCACTTTTGTTTAACTTAAATACAAAATTATATATTATTACCGTATATTAACAACATAATTTTTTATTTTAAATAAATTATTTTTTCGACTTGTATCAAATCAACACTTGTTATTTTTACAAAATATATGCCATCCATCAAATCGCTTATATCAGTATAAATATCATAATTGCCATATTTCAATGAGTTATATAACTTTTCTTTTATAAGAATCCCATTAATATCATAAATTTGCAATGCAAGATCTGTATTCACTGCAAGATGAATTTTTGTATATATTGTCTGATTAGGCAATAACATTATTCCTGCTTTGCTTTGTGAGCCAACTACGATGCGTCTGCTTTCTATTAAGCAATCACCTGTAATATTAATTGTGCTTGAATCTTCTTCAATTTCTATAAGTTGTTGTGATTTGATTATTGCATCTTTTATTTTAAATATATCCTGCAATGTATCGCCTTGTAAAATTTGCGCTGTGATATTAAAGTTCATCCAATCCACACTGCTTGGATTTGGATGGGGAATTGAATCAATTGAAACGCGAAATAAGTTTGGACTAGTTTCAGCGGCTTTAATTATCGCATTATTTTCTATATCATTGTTTAAGCTTGTTATTCCTTTGCAAAATAGAATTTTGCCATTGTAGTCGAAATCAATTTTAATATTGCTAATATCAATATCACTAAGCGAAAATTGATGAGGTGAAAAATGCACAGGTATATTCACCCAATCGCCCGGTTTGCCTTCAATTTTTTCTGGCAAATCAATTTTTATCACCCTTATATAATCATTTTCAATGCTATGAGCGATAAATTTATACGGTACTGATAAATTGCAAGGTAGAATATTTATATAAAACACAAGCGTATCGTATTCATTAGGTTTTGGATTATAGTAATTAAAAATAATTTCTTTCCCTTCATTTGCTTTGAGGACAATCGGCAATTGTATATTATTGTCTAAAGTAAATTTACTAGAAGTTATGGGAAGATTTATTGTTAATTTCAGATTTGTTATATTTTTTATCATAATTGTCCGGGTAGAAATTGTTCCTTGCAAAACATCTCCAAAATCCAAATAATTTTCTGGATTAATAGAGATATCGGGTTGAATAGCATTTGCAACTAAATCGAGCTCAACTACCATATCGCAAGGAGAAAAAGTCAATTTTAATTTGCCTGTATTCAAACCAAGTTTGCTTCCTATATATTTTAGTTTTAATGTTGTATCACCAAAATAAATATCACCAACTTTAGCATTTATCAAAAAATCGCCTGATATGTCAATATCTTCTACTTTGACCTCTCCACCCGTGACTTGTAAAGTTAAATCTCGAATATTGATTGAATCATCGCATATTGCAACATCCCCAAAATCAAAACGTATATATTTAGTATTAATAGTAATATTTGACTTACTCGCAGTAATTTTTATTTCTTTTTCAACATTGCAAGGTTGGACAATAATTTTATCATCAAAATTAATGCTTGTATTAGAAATCAATCGGAATTTAACAGATTTGGTTTCATATGGTGAAAGAATAACTGGAATATCTTCAATAACTAATTGAGAATATGACGGCTGTGAATCAATTCTAATCTCGAGATTTGTTGGATTTGTTAGCATAGTTGTAAAATAAGCGGTGTCGGTGCAAGTGGGAATTGCGAAATTCAAATTATTATCAAATATTAAATCAGGCACGACAATTTCCCCTCTATAATGAATAAATACTGTATCTACTTTTGGAGTTGCTTCTATGCTTTCATAAATGATTCTTATTTCACCATAAAGAGCTTTGGGTGTCGCATCTAATATTTCTATATAAATATCATAGTCCGAATTTGAATCAATTATAAAGGGTAGATTGGCGTTAATTTTAATATTTGACATTGGAAATTCAATTGAAGTGACCTTTGCTTGCAAATTTCCAATAGATTTTAAAATAATTGGCATTGTATTATGCTGTTCAAACTCACAAGTTGCAAATACACCGAAATCCAACGTATCAGGCAGGGGTATTATCATTAATGTTTGTGGTTCTGGATTAATCATAGTGGCTGATATATCAAAGCTACGACTGCATACAGTTGATATGAAGATCTTTTCTACGCGATAGAAGTAAGTTTTATTTATTGTTGTAAATTGGAACTCAATTTTAATGCTCGAATCTTTTCTTATTAGGATAGGAAATGTAATATTGACAATCTCAATTCCAGAAGGCAAAGTAAAATCACTTTTATTCAAATATAAATCTGCATTTGATTTATTTGTGATTAGCAAAGTATCACAAGGCTTAGAACCAACAATAAAATTTAGTTCTGTTTTATCAAAAACTAGTTTTACATCATAATATAGTATTGTTATGCTCGGAGTTGAATCTCTACAAATTCCATTCATCACAACGCCATAATATGTACCTCTTTGGTCAGCAATTGTTTCAAATTTATTTATTTCCTCAGTTTTCAATCTATTATCAAAGTACCATTCAATAGAATCAGCCCCTTGAATTATTAAATGTGGATATAATCTGCTGTTATCCCTGCAAACATATATAATAGTATCCCTTAATACTGGGAATAGACTATTATTTCTCTTAATAAACAATTCAGCAGTTGGTTTAGGTAAAATTGTTATTTTAATAATATCCGATTGAGTTTCGCATTGTGTATTTATATTTTTTGCAATAATTTGATATAATCCGCTTTGATGTACATTCAAATGAGCACCTGTTTCTCCCTGAATAGGTGCTCCATTGCAGTACCATTGAAAAGTTAAATCTGCTGTATAATTTCCGATTAAATCAATATAGACATCTTCGGTTTCGCAAAAGTCATTTCTATCATCTTTTGATTTAATTACAGGTTTTGGAGTATTGGGTTTATCGACAGAATCAGTTTGTGCAAATTGTGATATATTATATATCCTTCCACGCTCATTTTCAGGCACAATATCCATATTGTGGTCATCTTGACCAAATCGAAAGGCATATACGCGATAAATATAGCTTTGCCCACATTCTGCATTTTTGAAATCATTGTCAAAAAAATGGTTCTGATTCAAATAATATATAACTCCAACCACCTTTGCAGTGCCAATCATATCACCTGTATTATATATTTTTCCATCAATTGGGTCAGCCGTAGATGTGATATTTTTTGTGGGTACTCGTAATATTAAATATCCTTCAACCGGATCCATAGTAGAATTCGCGGGTGTCCATTCAATTTGTGTATTGCTTCCCACAACTTTAACTGATACACCCATCTTGTATGAATTCCATTTTGGCTGCCTTAAGCTTTGCCAGAAAATTCTATTTTCATTTGGATATAAAGCATTTGTATTTGGTAAGCCCTTTGAAGTATTTGTTGATTGCTCAGTATGTTGATTGCTTTCGTCCCAGCCTTTATTATATTCATCTATATTTCTTCCCGGAAGAACACGGATACCATAAGTATCACCACTAATTGCCCCATTATGAAATATACGATAATTTGTAATCGATGACATTGCAGATGTTTCTCCAATATTGCTGTGACCGAGGCTATGGATGTTATTATCGGAAGCATCAAGCAATTGAATTATATCTATATTTTGGCCAATATTTAATACTGCCACTCCCCACGTTGGTACTGAAAATAGCCGCTTTTCAAATAAATTATCATCTTCGGCATTTACTTCCAAATATCCATCAGCTGGGTTTATATCTTTTATTGCTCCTGTCGCTCTGTGCCAAACAACAATTATTGTTCCTTTACGCAGATTTTGCCATAGAGGTATATCCTTAAATCGTACGCCACCTTGCCAGTCGCCACTCTCGGAGTTATCTCGCAATGTACATCCGATTAAATTAACATTCTCCCCTGTTATTAGAATTTCTGTCCATTCACCTTCTGGAGTAGCAGTCCGATTAAAATACTCGCTAATGACCGCCACTTGTCCAAATACAGAATTTAGAGAAGTAATTATAAATAAAGATAATATAAGAATATATCTTTTCATTCTCTTTTTTTTCTAATTACGAATTTAATGAAAAAAATTGAATAAATAGAAATATTAGTTATCTCTATAAAAAGGGGCGTATTGTAAGACGCCCCAGATTTTTGAGTATTTGTTATTTTATCTTATCGTGAGTAATATTCTATAACAAGTGCAGTATTGCACTGGATTGGAATTTCGCTTGGAGTTGGAATTGAAATCAATTTTGCGCTGAAATCTGCTTTTGATACCTCGATATATTGTGGAGCTTGGGAATTTCTTATATTATCTTGTAAAAAATCATAATTATGAAACTTTTGGCTAATTGTAATTATATCATTTACTTTAACTTGATATGATGGTATATCAATTTTTTTGCCATTTACAAGAATATGACCATGTGAAATTAACTGCTTTGCCTGATATAATGAACGTGCCATTCCTGAACGGAATAGAACTGAATCCAATCGAGTTTCGAGCAATTGTAAAATGAAATCCTCAGTATTTCCTGTCATACGGGAGGCTTTTTCATAATAATTTTTCATTTGTTTTTCTGAAAGATTGTATTGGTAACGCAAACGCTGTTTTTCGAGCAATTGCTTGCCATAATCAGATTGTTTAGAACCTCGTCGTTTTTGAGGACCAAATTGTCCTGGTGGATAAGGCTTTCCCTGAGCATATTTACCTGATTTAGGAGTGATATTAATACCAATTTTTCTAGATATTTTAACTTTTGGACCTGTATAATTCATTTTTAATTAATATTTCAATTCAAAAAATACAAAATTAAGTAAATTGAGAAAACTATCATCAATTAAATCAATAATTTTCAAATAATTTTCCATTAAAACGAATCACATCTTTAGAAATCACAAGTTTTTGAATTTCGTTTGTACCTTCAAAAATGCGATTAATTCTTGAATCTCTGTAATATCTTTCGATAGGTAATTCACGAGAATATCCCATACCACCGTGAATTTGCATAGCCAAGTCGGAAACTCTATCGAGTGCTTCAGATGAAAACAGCTTCACCATAGCGGATTGAGATTGTGCCAGTTTGCCTGCCTCATAAATTGCAGCTGTTCTATAAAGCATTGATTCAAGAGTGTAGATGAGAGTAGCCATTTCTGCAAGCATAAATTGAACAGCCTCAAAATGAGAGATTGGCTCTCCAAATTGATTGCGATTCTTTGCATAAACTGTACTCAGCTCGAGCAATTCTTTCATAGCGCCAAGGCAAGGTGCACCGAGACCAAGACGACCGAGATTTAGCACGTGCATTGCTGTGACAAATCCCGAACCTTCTTTTCCAATCATATTCTCTTTCGGAACACGAACATTTTCAAATTTTAAAGTAGAGGTCTTACTTCCTCGAATACCCAATTTCTTTTCGGGCGCACCGTGAGAGAATCCTTCCATACCCTTTTCGACAAGGAATGCGGATATGCCTCGTTTTGTTCGAGCATATACAGCAACAACGTCAGCAATCGGGCCATTGGTAATCCATTGTTTCTCACCATTTAAGATCCAATAATTACCATCTTCGACGGCATTTGTTTTCAAGTTGAATGCATCAGAACCAGCGCCTTGCTCGGTTAATCCAAAGGCACAAATTTTTTCGCCACTGCATAGAGCGGGGAGAAACCTTTGCTTAAGCTCTTCATCTCCGCCAAGATAAATTGAATTCATACCAATTGAAGCATGAGCGCCAATCATAGTAGCAGTCGATAGACAAGCACGTGCAATTTCTTCTTGGATAATTAAATAGCCTGTTTCTCCGAAATCGCTTCCTCCATATTCCGAAGGGATTGCTGCACCAAAAAGTCCTAATTCGCCAATTTTTCTAATTATCTTCATAGGTACTTCTTCTCTCTCATCAATTTCGGCCGCAATTGGTTTGAGTTCATTATTTGCAAAATCGCGAACCATATCGCGAAGTAATCCCTGTTCTTCTGTAAATTTTAAATCAAACATATATTTGTGAATTTTTTACATTGTCTCTATAAAATTTAGAATACTTTCTCCCCCATCCACACGGATAGTATCGCCTGTTATCCAATAAAATTTCTCATCAGCAAGCAATGAAATTGCTTTTGCAACATCAAGCGGAACAGTATTCCGTTGGAAAGGATTATGCTCGCGAGCATACTGCAACATTTTAGAAAATCCTGGTATTTTTGCAGCTGCGGGTGTATCAGTTAATCCCGCCATAATAGCGTTAGCAGTTATCTTTAATGGTGCAAGTTCGACTGCGATTTGCCTAATGTATGCTTCGAGAGCAGCCTTTGCTGCGGAAATTGCCCCATAGTTTGGCATAGCTCGGATTGAGCCAATGCTTGTCATCGCAAAAATGCGTGAATTTTCAGCAAGTAATCTCTCCTTTATCAAATCTTGGACCCAATAAATAAGAGAATTTGCCATAACATCCATTGTCATTTCGATTTGCTTTTTATTAAGCATCTTGTCAGAATTTTTGTCGAAAAACGGGCCTATAGCTCCAAAAGCAAGTGAATGCAATACAACCCGTAAAATATGGTGTGGATCTGCTTCTTGATTTGCTTTTATTGTACTTATAATTTCTCGGCGATTTTCGTCACTTGCGGCATTGGTATTGAAAAATATAGCTTGCACCCCTATAGTTTCTAGCACTTTTCTGAATTGCTCCGTCTTTTCCTTGTTTTCGCCTGTATCGAGATGAACACCATATATATTATACCCATTCTTAGCTAACTCAAGTGCGGTTTCCTTACCAAATCCGCTTGATACTCCAAGAATTAATGCCCATAATTTTCGGTCGGCTATTGTTTTTGGTTCCATATTAAAAACTTAAATAACAAAATTTTCAGAATAAAATCGAATAAAAGTTACAAATTTACTAAAATTAAATATTTTATTCGACTAAATCTTTTTTTTGATTAAATATTTTTCTCGATTAAATCTTTATGCATAATTTTACGTAGATTATAATTCCTTTCGTCCTGTGATAAATTATTTATTAACTGAATCTTATTTTTATCTTTTTCATTTTTTAATGAATTAGCAACTCTTTCAAGCATTGCACGTTGAAAATCATTTTCACTTAAATATAAATCTATTTCATTGAGTAACGTAGCAGCTGAATCCTCACAGGAATCAGCTATTGATTCATATTGCTCAAATAAAGTCCCATCGTAATGATATTTTTCACATAGCGTTAAAGCTTCAGATTTATTTTTGTATGCCCAATATACTGCTTTTGCAATTCCCGCAAGCAGCAGTGCGACATTTGCGCTTCCGTCGGGAGTACGAATTTCAACTGTTTGATAAATTTCATTTTCGTTGTTATTAGTTAAAGATTTATGAGGATTAATATGATTGGCGAGAGCAGGCAAATTAGCCCAAGCAAGTGGAACCCGTATCATTGCATTACGATTTTGCTCGCTCCAACATACCCTGGTGGGGGCTTCCTGATTCGGTACAAGCCGCATATATGAACCAATTACAGAATTACCAAAAGAAGTCAAGCTTTTCCCATATTTTAGCAAACCACCTATAAGTAATTTTGCGTCCTCAGATAAAACTCCATCCCTATTAGTCATAATATTTTTACCATCTTTCATTAATGCAAGATGAAAATGCAAGCCACTCCCTGCATGGCCAGCTTCTAATTTTGGATAAAATGTAGCAAGTGCATTATGTTTCCTTGCAATAGAACGTACCATCCACATTCCAAGATTTGTTTCATATGCAGTTCTTTCAATCGGAGATAGCCCAAGTTCTATTTCCATCTGTTCAGCTCGCTTCCCATTTAATTCCGGGTATTCGCTCTCAATTTTTTCGATAATTCCTACTTCATAATGAGCATATTTCAAATTGCCAAGTGAATTAGAAATTGCCAATGCCATTTCATCAAGCAAACGTTCATTTTCTATATATGGCGAACTTGCTTGATAGCCCGATTGAGCCATATTCTTATAACATAAGCGACTTGGTTCGCTAATAACATAATATTCTAATTCAGGATGCGCATAAAGCTCAAACCCTGTCAAATCTTTTAATTTGTTTGCTAAGAAATACAATACATTGTCAGGTGCAAAATTTGGCATATTCCCATCTTTGTCGAAAAATTTGCAGACAAAATGTAATGCCCTAATTTCTTCTACATCGAAATCCAAAAATGCTGTACTATAAATTGGCACAACATATAAATCAGATTTTCCACTCAGGACTAACCCCTTAAATAATGATGAGCCATCAACTCGCTCACCATCTCGAAGTGTATGGATTAATTGAGATTTGTTTTTAATTGGAATGTGTAAAGTTCGAATTTTTCCATCTATTCCAAAATAATGAAAATAAATAAGATGAATATCTATATCTATAGTTAATTTGATAAGATCATCAATTGTAAAATCATTGCTGTTCTTCTCCAATAATTTTTCAATTGAATAAGGTTGATAAAAGCTATATTCGATATTTTCCATAATTATTAATATTTATATTTTTCAAAATTAAGAAAATGTTTAATTATATTAAGGTATTGCAAGTAATACTTTGGAATTTTAAAGTAGATAATTAAAAAATCAATCATATACAAATATGTATTTCGTCATAATGCTTCGTTATTTTTTCTTAATTTTGTTATTGTATATAAAATTAAAATGAAAAGCAAAAATTATTTAAAATTCTATTTTTTAATATCTTTATTAATTTATTCCTCAGTTGCAATCTCATTTGCAAAAGAGGAACTAAATGAGCAAGCACTTAGGATTCAAGAGATTATAAAATATCTTGCAAGCGATGAGCTTGAGGGGCGGTACCCTGGATCACCTGGCATTGAAAAGGCAAAAGAATATATCTTGAATCACTTCAAATCAAATGGATTAAAATCTATAAATAATAATTATTTACAATCTTTTGATGTTTCAGTCGGATGCGACCTAGGGAAAGCAAATGATGCATATTTTAATCTGATAATACCAAAGCCTGGTGTTCCCCTCGAACTTATTAAACCTGTCAAAAAAAGTTGGAAAGTGAAAGAAGATTGGATGCCTTCGTCACTTAGCGAAAACGGAGCAATCGAAGCCCCACTCGTATTTGCAGGATATGGAATAACAGCAAAAGATTTAAAATATGATGATTATGAGAATATCGATGTTAAAGATAAAATTGTCATAGTCCTATCAAATTCTCCCGATGGAGAAAAGGATGCAGGCAGCCCTTTTGCAGGTTATACTTCATTTAGCTATAAAGCGATGAATGCACGAAATCATGGAGCAAAAGGTATTATGTTTGTTAAAATTCAAGGCGATTCTGCTAATGTTTTTGAGCCATTAGTGCGAGCGAGAGCAGAGAGAAATTCAGGTATTATTGCAATCCAAGCCAAACGCACAAGCATTGCGTCTTATTTTCCAAATAATTCTCTTTATCCAACAGAAGTTGAAATAAACAAAACACGCAAGCCAAAAAGCTTTGAAATTCCGAACACTCAACTGCATATTGAAGTTGAATTAGTTGATGTAAATAAAGAAACATTTAATATTTACGGCATTGTTGAAGGCACAGATCCGAATTTAAAAAATGAATATATTGTTGTGGGCGCTCATTATGACCATCTTGGATGGGGAGGTCCAAATTCAATGTACAAAGGCAAAGTACAAATGATTCATAATGGTGCGGATGATAATGCATCAGGTACAGCGGGATTGCTTGAACTTGCTCGATTGTTTGCAAATAATCCACAGAAACGTTCATTATTATTCGTTGCATTTAGCGGCGAAGAAGAAGGATTATTTGGTTCATCACATTTTGTTAATAATCCTCCCATTCCACTTGATAAAATTTCAGCAATGGTAAATATGGATATGATTGGCAGATTGCAAAACGATCATTTACTTGTAATTGGCGTTGGTTCATCAAGTAGATTCGAGCCGATTATTGATTCACTCGATGCAATAGATAGTTTAAGTATCGGCAAAACTGAATCATCAATTGCAGCAAGCGACCAAACATCATTTTATTTAAAAAATATTCCATCAATAATGTTCTTTACAGGTGTGCACGCAGATTATCACAGACCAAGCGATGATTGGGAAAAAATCAATTATAATGGGGAATCAAAAGTAATAGGATTTATTCAGAAATTTATAGAAACTATAGCCAATCAGACACAAGCAATTGATTTCCGAAAAATTGAAGAAACAGGTGGCACAGGTCCCGCCAATCATAATTATAGAACGAATGTGTGGTTCGGTATAGTACCAAATTTTGAAGATGAACCGCTGGGATTTAAAATTGCAGGCGTAAGTCCAGGCAGCCCCGCTGAAAAAGCAGGATTAAATGAGAATGATATTATTATAAAAATCGAGAATTATCAAATCAAAAATATTAATGATTTTATGTATTCATTGCGTGAATTCAAGGCGGGCGATACAGTAAAAGTAATTTTCTTGCGTGACGGTAAGCAAAAAGAAGCGATTGTTAAACTTGTGGCAAAAGAATAACAAACAATTAACATTTTCAGAGTAATTTTGTAATATATTAAGGAATAAATTGTATAATAAAATAGTTAATTATATTTTTAGAGTACTAATAATCGTCTTGGGCATAATTATATTTTTAAATATACCCGGTTGGCGGTGGGAAAATACAAATGTCTTGAGAATATTTGGATTGGTGATGATTCTTTTTGGTGCTTATCGCGTTATAGCATATCATTATGCACTCAAATCATCAGAAGACGATGAGGATGAGGACGAAGATGATAATAAAGAAGAGCAAGAAAAAAAAAGATAATTAATTTTAATTATAAATAAAATAATGAAATGAAAATAAAATATCCAATAATATTAATTCTATTAGCATTTAGTTTTATAATTGTATCTTGCAATAAAAATGAACAAAAAGTAGAAGACACAAATCAGTATTCACAATGGAATTCAGGCTCATTAACGCTTTATGTGGATGATGAGCTGTCGCCACTTGTGGATAGCATAATTCCATTATATAAAAAATCATATCCAAAAGTCACATTAGAAGTAAAAAAGGTCACTTCCCGCGAGGGAATGGCATTGCTATTAAATGGGAAAGCTGAGATTGTTCTGCAGGGACGAGGATTTTTGAAAGATGAAGATAGCTTGATTAAGGAATACAATGTTAAATTACCAGAGCCGTGGGAATTCGCCAAGGATGCACTGATATTTTATACAAACGTAGATAATCCAAACGATACTCTAAATGCAAAGGATATTGAGGACTATTTTGCAAATCCTAAATTGACAGCACAGAAAGCATTAAAGATCAATTGGAATCCCGAATTTGTTATTTCGAACCCAAATTCAAGCGTTTATGCTCAATTTCGCCATTTTGTATTGAAGGATGGCAAAACACAGCGACGATTAAAGGTGATGTCGACATTTGATTCGGTAAAAAGCTATGTAGCAAAGAATAAAAATGCAATTGGAATTGGATACTTAGGGCAAGTTGTTGGGGATTTGCGATTTCGCCCAATAATGCTTGGGTTTTATGATTCTACGGGGAAATATATTACACCGAAGGTGGTGCATCAATCATATATTGTACAAGGATTGTATCCTTATATTGTAACATACAGAGCATATCTCTTTTCAGAAAGAAAAAATGTAGCATTTTGGTGCGCGACATTTTTCGCTCGAGAAGCTGCTGTGCAAACATTTATTAAAAATTATGGGCTTGTACCCGGATATGCAAAATTCATACTTGTTAAAGAAGATTAAAAAGGATTAAAAATGAAAAAGATAGCAGGAATATTTATTGCCTTAATTATTTTAGCACCCGTGCTATATGCACAAAGTTCATTGGATTTATTTCAAAAATATTATAATGAAAAGAATCCCGAAGAAGCTGTAAAATATGCCTCAGCTGCTGCAGACCAAAATCCAAAGAATGTGGATTTAATGGTAAAAATTGGAATTTCTTTTAACGAAATTGAAAAATACGATTCCGCCCTTGTATATTTTAAGAAAGCTTATGAATTGAAAGATAATGATCCTCAGATTGCACAACATTATTCACGAGCCCTTGCAAATGTAAAAAATTTCCCTGAAGCTGTGAAAATTATCAATCAAGCAATTAAACGAGATAAAAATAATTATCGCCTCCATTTAACAGCCGCTGAAATTTATATAAAAGCTGATTCGCTTACGCAAGCAGAATTATCAATAAATCGGGCAAGAGAAATCGACCCTAATAATCCTGAATCATACATTGCATTAGGCAATTTTTATTTTGCACGGCGAGTCTATGAGCTTGCACGCCAAAATTATGAAGAAGCTATTTTGAAAGATTCAAATAATATTGAAGCACACGCAAAACTTGCGGAATCTTATTATTGGCTTGCATCACGCGAACCCGATAAGGATTTATCAAATGAATTATATACTCGTTCATTAAGAGAATGGGGAAAAGTAAGCCAACTTGATTCGATGAATGCACGATCATATTTTGAACAAGGCAAGATTTGGTTCTTCTCAGAAAGATATTCTGAGGCTGCTCAAGTTCTTTCTCGATATATAAAGCTTCGTCCTTCTGGGTCTCTTGGCAGATGGTATTATGCTCAATCACTGCATAAACTTGGAGAATGCGACTCTGCAATTCCAAATCTGGAAATTGTTGTCAGGGAAATTGATTCGGTTCAGATTCAAGCAAAAAAGATGCTTGCAGAATGCTATATGATAAAAAGAAATTTTGCCCGCGCATCTGTTGTTTATGATGATTTATTTAATTCTGGGGCTGAGCTTACAACCATTGATTATCAGCGGTGGGGGCAAGCTGATTTTTCAAAGGGCGACACACTTTCTGCCTTAAATCACTGGAAGAAGGCAATTGATATTGATAAAGAAGGCAATTGCTATCTGATGTTTCTTGTTTCTACTTTGATGACCAATATGAAAGATTATTCCGGCTCTAATCAAATGCTCTATCAGCGACTATCTGTACTGCCTTGTAATGATTCCTTAAATCCAAAAGTTTATTATATAATGGGAACTAATTATATATTTTCCAATCAGCCTGATTCAGCAATTGTATATTTACAAAAAGCAATAGAGACAGACCCAAAGAATTATTTTGCTATAGTGTATCTTGGCGATGCCTATATGCAAATCAAGAATCAAAAAACCGCAATGAGCAAATATCTTGAAGTAATTGAAAAGGGCGAGCAAGATTCAACCGTTAGCCAGTCAGCAGTATTTCAAGCATTTGCTAAATATTGCAATGTGTTACTGATGGATAAGAACTTTACAGAATTGAATAGATATGCTCGTAGATGGGTGGATTTAATGCCTGATAATTCACTGGCAAATTTATTTACTGCCGTTTCATATCAAGGTCTTAATGATAAAGATAACGCTTGCAAATACTATAATCGTGTGTTGAGAATTGACCCAGGCAATAAGGATGCACGTAGTAATAAGGAACTAATCGGTTGTCCATAATCTCCATTGTATTCATTAAAATAATTTGAAGTTGCCAAGTGAAATCACTTATCCATATATTAATACTGATAATAATAATAGATTCATTTGTATTGTGTGCTGTTTTTGGGCAATCGGAAAATAACAAATTCAATATTAAAGGGCTCGACCACGGAAGTTCAATTTATGCTCCATATCAAGATTCAATTTATAGTAAATTATTGAAGATGAATGTGCCCGCTCGCACATTATTTAGATATAATCTTGCACTTGGAGACGCAGCGTGGAATGATTATCTAAATGAACAAAAAACATTACCTTACAATGCAGCAATGCAATCACTTGCAAATTTGCCAAGCACTGTTTTTCAACCATCAGGAGTAGAACAAACATTATATCAAACAAATTTAGAAATGGCACAATATGTGCCAGGCTTGAATTCTCACCTTTTTGGAATTAAAGTCCCCCTCTCTGATATTGCGCAAGTCCTTGGGCTCTCGGAAGATGTTTCTCCTGTTATAGTTTATTCAATTGATGCGACTCTTGATGTAGAAATTGTGATTTATTCAATTCAGGCAAAAGTCATAGCCACATTATATAAAGGTCGCCAAAATGCAGGAAGTTACAAAATTACTTGGAACTTGCGCGATGATTATGGTAGGCGTATGCCCAGTGGCGATTATATTGCTGAGGTAAGAATTGGTGAAAGCAAATTTGTCCGCAAAAGAATTGTGATACCATAAAACGGGTAGGGTAGAGACACGTTGCACGTTTCATATATAAATAAAGGGCGATTCAAGAATCGCCCTTATATTTTGGACATAATAACAATTAGCCTTTTAATATTTTATAAATTTTTGAATTATTTGTTTTCCGCTATTGGAAAACACAATACTATAAACCCCTGTTGGTATTTTGCTGATATCAATTTTGCTATCATTTAAAACACTTCTTTGCACATTCTGCCCAAGCAAATCGATGATAGTATATTCAAACATACTCTCTGCTCCCTCTAAAAGAGGGGAATTGATGTAGAGATAATCGCTTGCAGGATTGGGATAAATGGAAACGTCACCGGACATCAGTTGTTCATCTTTTACATCTGTTAAATCGGTGATTTTAGCACGGAAAGCGCCACCATCTGCTGCAAATATATCTTCTCCATCAATAAAAAGGCAATATACTAAATAATCATCCATCGCGCCGGGATATTTTAGCCCTATGTATTTCCATGTTTCTCCATAATCCTTTGATAAAAATACACCATCGTGTGTACCTGTGAATATATTATTCTCTTTTATTGCTAATGAAAATACTAATGGAGTTGGTGAGTTTACTGATACCCAACTGTCACCGTTATCTGTAGATTTATAAATCCCATTCCCATAACAAGCAACATAAATATCATTGCCTAGATTTCTAAAATATATCATTGGATAAGAACTTAGGTCTAATTGCTTCCAATTTGCGCCATTATCGGTTGAAAGATATGCAACATAAAATGGATTATCTTCATCGCCTGTCATTGTTGACGCAAAGATATTATTTCCAATAATATCTAATGAGTAAACTGTAATATTCTGAAACGCAATTTGCGACCAAGTCCCCCCATCATCTGTTGAAACATATAATCCATCCCCAATTGTGCCTGCAAAAATCATATTATCCTTTACAGCAATAGAATATACTTCCTTGCCATTAAGATATTGTTCCCAACTTTGCATAAAGTCGTGGGAAATATACAAACCTTCATATGAACCTACACAAATAATATTTTCATTCCCAACGACAGCATTCACTCCTACTTCGTCAGAATCATTTTGTGAAAAATGCACCATTAACCAATTCCCCCCTGCATAAGCTTCGTCCTTGGGTATTACGTATAATCCTCGCCCAGACCCCATAAATACATAACCATTAATAACATTAATTATACCCACATCCCCATAATTATATGCATCATCTAATTTAATGGGGACCCAGGGATCGTATTGAGAATACACAGTAGATAACGAGAATAGAATAGCTAAAAATGCGATAATAATTTTTTTCATATTATTCCTCATATATTAATGTAAAATTGTTGTAAAATATAAATCAATATCTGATGCTCTTAGTTTGTAGTAATTCCATCTATACATTGGTATATATGGAGCGTACCCAGATTGATAATTAGGACCTAAAACACGAGATTTAGGTGAAAAATCCCAATAATTTCCTTGATTTGGTCTAGCAAGCAAGCTTGCTTCTCCTATAAAATCATCAATATCGTCGTGGCATAAGTGCCAGGGTTCTATTAACCAATTTGCTGCCAAACTTAGATATTGTCCGGCTCTCCATTCTTTTGCATTTTTTGTTTTAGCAATTTCATCAACTTTTTCAATGAGTGCAGGGTATAAGTGAAAAGGTTCTGACCAAGTACCGCAATCAGGATCGAAAAATAAATAACCCATTCCTAAATAGCTATGAGAACCAAGTTGTTCGATAAATGCTGACTCCTTTATTTCGTTCCAAATATATCCATCAAAACCATTAATAAATGGGATTCGTAAACTAGACCCATAACCAAAATTAGAAAAATCCATCGACAGAATTTTTCCTGTTAGAGTTGTGTCACTATTTTGGAGCCAAAGAAAGCCATAAGTACCATAATCACCAATCGATATTTTTCTATTTGCTCGACGGGCTTTTTCAACGTATATCTGCCACATAGGATATCGAGTTGATAGAATCGGCGTAGAAACATTTGAAAGGGTATCTCCATCTTCATCAATAATTAGCTTTGGATTAATTAGTATTTTTATCATAGACAAAGGAGTTAATCCAAAACCATAATCTTTATTCCAATCCATCTTTCTTACTATTACAGATGCAATCGTGAATTTACCATCAGAAGTAAGAAAATCAGTGTTACCATAGATATTATAATTAGGCCAGCCTTCAACACAATAAAATATTTGAGGTTCATAACCATCCAATCTGTTTTTATTTAAAAGTGTATAATCCATTATTGTAATTGCGCTTGAATCCCATCGATCTATATCTAAACCTTTATTAAATATAAAATGTATACGACTTGTACCTAGTCCTCTACCTTCGCTATAATTAGGAGGAAGTTTATACCCAACATTTGCATTTAAGCCCATCAACTTTGATTCATCTCGTTCTCCAGGCAAAATATCGATGTCGTTTTCTGTGCTTATTGAAATCGCTTCTCCATCTTCTCGAAAATAACGAATGCTTTCCAATCTAAATCCCACATCAAAATTTGCGCGGATTAATGTATCTTTTGTAATCAAAAATGGACCAATTGTATATGGTTTTGGATTATCAGAAATCGGCTTATATAAATACTTCCCACTACTTCCACCTGAATCCCATTTATAAAATTTATAAGCATATTTTGAATCAAAGTAAGGTGCGAATTTTAATGTAGTATTAATAGGAACTTCATATATTTGATAACGATCAGCATAATTATCCTCTATATTTGTATAAATACGACTGATTATTTTATTAACAGAATATTGATTATTAGGTTCTATTTTCTTGTTGTTTTCATCGTATATTTCCACACCCACCAAAGAATTATTGGGTAAAACACCTATCATATTCTTCATTATTAGTTCAATATCGATATACACTCGTTTTGGTCTTATTACAAGTTCAATTTCATTATTACAATTATTATTTTGGGTGCCCGGTATGAGCATACTGTAATGAATCTTATTATAAGTTGCGCGCATTTCAAGTTCCCTCGAAAATGCTTGTAGATATCCACTGCCGCCCTTATTTCGTCTAGGATCTTGCATAAAATTGCAGGTCAAATATTCATATTCAGCAGGTAACCGAACAGGATCATCAAATATCAAAGTAAAACTGTTTGGCGAAATATTTGGTAATGTTAATTGAGCTTGTGCTTTTCTTGGATCCGTTTGGTCTTGAATAAAATGAAGAATAAGAGTATCGCTATGATATGAATATTTCATTTCAGGTAGAATTGACACTATACCGTTGGGGACATTCATATCGTCAGTACCTTGAAGTGTCACAGTAAGTTCGATTGTTGAGCAAGGCGTTGCATTTTCAATAATTACTGGTTGCCAAGTGCTTGCTTTTCCCAATAATCCCAGTCCTCCCAGTGTTTCTTCATTAATACAAAGCGATCTATTCTCTGTTTTTTGTCCATTTATTATCCAATTAGAAAATCCTGTGTTCTCATCTAAATCATAGCAAAGATATTCGCTCATACTTGTTCTAAAAATAAATGTTGTATCATCAAGAGTTTTATAAGGATCGAATACGCGAATTTTCCCAATTATTTGCCCGAACGAATTGCGCGCTCGAATTACTTTAATAGTGTCAAAAGTTATAATTTTATATAAAGGTATTAAATTAAGTTCAGGCTTGACGTTTTCGCAAGTTAATTCAATTTCTATTTCGGGGAGTGTATCTGCCACACCTTGCAGGATAGCAGGATTATCAGGGCAAATCCAGCGGTCAAATTTGTATTCTACATCATCGAAAGAAGGATATTCAACTTTATTACTTTCGGGAACAGCAATAGTGATTTTTCTCCCTGCTCGTATATAATAAATAGAATCATAATAAGGCTTTAACTCTTCAATTGGTCCATCGTGAATCTTTATGGTTGCTATACTTGATGATTTAAAAGAAAATGATAAATCATCATTTTCATTTCCAGTAAATCGCGAAAGATTAATATTAAGATAATATAGTCGCGAATCATCGAAATTCTCATCAAGTGTGACTTTTAGATTTTTTTTATCATTAAGAAGTTCCAATGCAGAATTAATCGGATGATAGGTAACAATTAATGAATCATTTTCTTGATTAATTTTCATAGAAACTGTATCAATTGTAATTATAGGACCTTGCGACGTTTGAAATTTTTCAAGTGGAACATTAAAATGAACAAGAAAAGAATTATCTGCACAAGTTAAAGGTATTGCATCAAAGGAAGTACCAAGAAATTGAATTGGTTCTGTAACAGTTGTAAATGATTCAAGAATCAAAGTATCAATTTCCACTGTGCCTTGCGTTTGTGTATTAATTAATTTAATTCCTGAGAGATAAATGCCATAAGTTTTGCCGTAATAAAATTCTTTTAAATGTGAAATACTTATTTCATTTAGCGTTGGATTAATAGACGAGACATTACCTAACCCTCCCAGAAATGAACTTACTGCCAAGCTTGAATCAGTGCCGCTATAATATTCTTCATCGACAAACCAAATTGTTCCTCTACCAATTAATTTTGAATCCTTAGCCCAATACATTGGCAAGCTTGTTGTATCAAAGATATAGGGTGAAGAGGTACTTAATTTGATTTTCGCATCAATTGCAATCATATCCTCACTATGCTTAGGAAATATTACATTGATTTGCTGAGCATTTGCAAGATATGCAGTTAAGAACAATGATAAGAACAATAATAGGAATTGAGTAGAATTATTTTTAAAGCTTTTAATTAATTTTAAATTTCTCATAGATAATAACTTACATTATATAATATACAAAAATACTAATTGTCAACTATATTTTTAAAAAATTTTTAAAAAATATTTAAATATTCTTTTATTTTGGTCTGAACCTACGACTTAAGTCGTAGGTTCAGATGTAGGGGCAATTCATGAACTGCCTCTACAGATGCCTTTGTCATTCCGAGTGGAACGAGGAATCCATAACGGCGGAAGTAAAGGGCGATTCATTAATCGCCCATACATTTTGGACATAATATCCATTCACCTTTTAATATTTTATAAATTTTTGAATTATTTGTTTTCCGCCATTGGAAAACACAATACTATAAACCCCTGTAGGTATTTTGCTTATATCAATTTTGCTATCAGTTAATACACTTCTTTGCACATTCTGCCCAAGCAAATCGAAGATAGTATATTCATAAATACCCTCTGCTCCCTCTAAAAGAGGGGAATTAATGTAAATATAATCGCTTGCAGGATTTGGATAAATGGAAACGTCATATTTCATATTTGCATTATTTTGCTCTTCAACTGCTAATATTTCATAAATCGGAAAGAAATTCTCGCTCATTATAAAGTTCCGTTTATCCTCTGTGGATATAATCTTTAATTTGTAGAAATTGCCTGGTTTTATATTCTCGGGTATTTTCCAATCGAATGATGGGCTTGCATTTGGGATATTTTCGGCAATGCTAATCAACTTTGTTTCATTTCCATCCCACAGGTAAAGATTTACAAAATCGGATGTAAGCATTTCCGAATCCCACCAGATATGAACATTTTGCCCGATATGCCACTGCTCTCCATTTTCACCACCAAGTCGTGAATTATTACCTGCATATAGTGGAGACATAGCCAGAAACAGTATTAGGCAAAATTTAAATAAATGCTTTATTTTTAACATTATTTCACCTCTTAATATTTTATAAATTTTTGAATTATTTGTTTTCCGCCATTGGTAAACACAATACAATAAACCCCTGTTGGTATTTTGCTTATATCAATTTTGCTATCAGTTAATACACTTCTTTGCACATTCTGCCCAAGTAAATCGAAGATAGTATATTCATAAATACCCCCTGCCCCTTCTAAAAGAGGGGAATTAATGTAGATATAATCGCTTGCAGGATTTGGATAAATAAATAGATCTGCTTTATTTTGTTCATCCTTTACATCTGCAAACCGTACAAATTGCATTATATCGCTCCATTTATACCGAGTTATTCCACACCAATTGCTTTCCTCATCAGTACTTACAAATAAATATCCATTATGCAAGATTATGTCCGTACATTCATGAATAATATATGAATATAACCACTTTTCACCACCATCTGTTGATATAGTAAATCCTATTGGTCCCGATCCCGAGCTCGCCCATCCAATAACAAGTGTATCATTTCTCACTATAAATGATTTCGGAAATCCCTCATAAAACAAGCCCTTCCATGATTTCCCAAAATCTGAGGTGAGATAGAGGCCACTTACTGTACCTACAAAAATACTATCACCTTTGAAAGCAAACGATGATATATAATGACCAAATTTTATCGTATCCCAAGTTGCTCCATAATCAATTGACATCCATATATCCCAATTACCCGCAAAAAGTGTATCACCCTTCCATCCCAATGCATATACAATAGCATCTAAATTATTCTCTTGCCAAGTACTACCATAATCAGATGAATACCATAAATCTCCATATATTGGAGTAATAAATGCATAATTTTTATTAACAGCTAATGGGGAAAATCTTTCTGCACTATCTGGCAATTTTGCCTTTTGCCATTCTTTCCCATTATCTCGTGATATAAATAAACCATCTTTTTTTGCTGCAAAGATATTATTACTGTCAGTAGCAAGTATGCTTATATTCGCGCTAGGATAACCAACAAATTTTTCCCAATTCCAAGTATCCCCATTATCTGTCGAATACCATACAATACTCAAATTTGACCCCGCAAATAATGTATCCCCCTTTACTAAAAGCGAATATGTGGGATGGTCGAATACTATTTTCCATTCCTGTGAATATGATACTTGCAATGTTATAAGAAATAAAATTAAAATTAATAATTGCTTTTTCATAATTAATTATCCTTATCAATATACTTCCCGCCTTTATTTCAAGAGAAGTCAAGTATAATGATTTAATTTATTTAAAATCTATTTTCTATATTTTTTTCTATTTTCAATTTGCAAATTTTCAAAAAGCAATATACTAAAGAAATATTAATTGTCAACTATATTTTTTAAATTTTGAAAAATATTTAAATATTTTTTTATATTGTTCTGGACCTACGACTTAAATCGTATGTTCAAATGTAGGGGCAATTTATGAACTGCCCCTACAGATGCCTTTGTCATTCCGAGTGTAACGAGGAATCCATAACGGCGGGAATGGATTCTTCACTACGTTCAGAATGACAGAATAGCACAAGCGGGGACGCTTATGCCACCTTTGTGTGCAACGCTATTCTGGTGAGGACTCTGCACAAGCAGGGATGCTTGTGCTACATTATTGAAAATGACGGAATGTTTTATATTATATACCGCAAATTATTTAATTTTGTAGTTTTTATAAAATATTATTCATTATGTTATCTCGTTATAAATCATTTCAATATATTGAGCAATTGCCGAAGCTTGTTGGCGAAAAGGTCACTTTACGCGGATGGGTGGTCAACAAAACGGAAAAGGGAAAACTGATATTTATCATCCTACGCGATGGGACAGGTATTGCTCAGCTTGTTTTTTCAAAAAATAATATTGAACAAGAAACATTTGAAAGTGCGAAATTGCTTGCACAAGAATCATCAATCGAAATTACGGGTTCTGTGCGTGCAGATGATAGGGCTCCCGGTAGTTATGAAATAGATGTAGAAAATTTAAAAATATATCAAATTGCAAAAGATTATCCCATTACACCAAAGGAACATGGCGATGCTTTTTTAATGGAGCATCGTCATCTATGGTTGCGTTCCTCACGTCAGCATGCTATAATGAGAGTGCGAGCAAGTGTAATACGGGCAATTCACGAATATCTTGATGGGCAAGGATTTCTGCAAATGGATTCGCCCATTCTAACACCAAACGCTGCAGAAGGTACTTCCACACTTTTCGAAACGCAATATTTCGATCTTGGCAAAGCATATTTATCGCAGTCGGGGCAACTTTATGCGGAAGCAACAGCGATGGCAATGGGTAAGGTTTATACATTTGGTCCAACATTCCGCGCAGAACTTTCTAAAACACGTAGGCATTTGACGGAATTTTGGATGATTGAACCCGAGATGGCATTTTTCGATTTAAATGATGATATGGATCTTGCTGAAGACCTTGTGGAATATATTGTAAAATATGTATTGAAAAATAATCGCAAGGAACTTGAAACTTTAGAACGAGATATAACACAATTGGAAAAAGTGCAGCGTCCATTTTATCGCCTAAGTTATGATGAAGCAGTCGATTATTTGCAAAAAAATAATATACCCCTAAAAAAGAAAATAAATGGTGAGGATGTGGATATATTGCCCTTCCCATGGGGCGAGGATTTCGGTTCACCACAAGAAGAAGCAATTATGGAGCAATTTGATAAGCCCTGTATTATACACCGTTATCCAACTGATATTAAAGCATTTTATATGAAACGCGACCCCGAAAATCCAAAAGTTGTGCTTGCGATGGATATGCTTGCCCCCGAAAAAGGCGGTGAGATTATTGGAGGTAGCCAACGTGAAGAAAATATCGAATTCCTTGAAGAAAGAATTAAAAATGAAAATTTGCCATTGGAAGCATATCAATGGTATCTGGATTTGAGACGGTTTGGCTCGGTGCCTCATAGCGGATTTGGATTGGGATTGGAGCGGACAGTCAAATGGATTACAGGTGCATCGCATATTCGCGAGGTTATTCCATTCCCGAGAATGATTTATCGAATATATCCATAATTTTTATTAATTTTGTATAACGTTTTTGATTAATTTTGAACCTTTAAATATTTAATCCTGATAAGTCAAATTATCAGGATTTTTATTTAATTTCGTCATTCCAAAATAAAATCATATTCGATTGCTTGCAGAAGATAAAATAGTATTATTGCCTGATTATATCGCAAATCAGATTGCAGCGGGCGAAGTTGTCCAGCGTCCCGAATCTGTTGTTAAGGAACTTGTAGAGAACTCACTTGATGCGGATGCAAAAGAAGTAGCAATAATAATTCAGGATGCAGGGAAGCAGCTTATTTCCGTGCTTGATAACGGTATTGGGATGTCCCGCAATGACTTAGAATTATCAATCAAACGCCACGCTACAAGCAAAATTAAAACGCAGGAAGATCTCGAACGCATCAGCACTTATGGCTTTCGCGGAGAAGCATTAGCATCAATCACTTCTGTATCAAATATCGAAATCCGCACTCGTTTGCAATCGGACTCTCACGGTTGGCGATTGGTTTCTGAACCTATGAAAAATCCAACGATTGAGCCATTTAATCAAGCAATTGGTACACAAGTATTTGTGAGAAATTTGTTTTTCAATGTTCCCGCAAGACGAAAATTTCTGAAATCAAAATTAACAGAAATTCGATATATCAGCGATACCCTTATCCGTTTTGCACTTGCAAATCCCGATAAGAGATTTACATATTATGATGAGGACACATTAGTATTCGATGTGCACCCAAGCACATTGCTTGAACGTATTGCAAAATTGCTTGGGAATGATGCAAAAGATGGGTTTTTGCCAATTGAATATAAAAATGAATTGATGCAAATTACGGGCTTTATTGGTTTGCCTAAGTTTGCAAGGCCTTCTAATTCAGGACAATACTTGTTTGTTAATCGCAGACCTGTGGAAAGCAGGAATTTGAGCTTTGCAGTTTATTCAGCATTTGAACATTTGCTTGAGAAAAATTATAAGCCTGTTTATGTGCTTAATATTACAATAAATCCAGAGAAAATCGATGTCAATATCCACCCTCAAAAAAATGAAGTGAAATTCGATAATGAAAATTATGTTTATAATACATTGCGAAAGGCAGTTGCCACTACACTTGAAGCAAACAATTTGACTACAAATATTAATATTGAGAATGCTGAAATTACAACGCCATATATTTCAATAAATCAGCAACCTCAACAAAGTTCTGATTTCCTTGTTGTCAATCAAGTTACAGGTGAAATTGTGCAACCCCCACGGCAAACTTATCCGCAAAATTATCCACAAACGCAATTTAATAGAGAAGGCAATTATCAACATTTATCAAAAGATACATTAGATTTATTATTTCATAGAGATGAGCAACAATCTCAATCTCAACCATCAATGCCAACGCTTGCATTTTCTCGTCCTTCGGCTGATATTATTGCTGAATTGCCAAATGCTGCTTTTTGGCAATTGCTGAATAAATATATATTTGTGCAAACAAGTCGTGGTGTACTAATTGTCGACCAACACAATGCCCACGAACGTGTTATTTATGAACGAACAACCGAGCGGCTAAATAAATTATATGCAAATCCTCAGGAATTGCTTTTCCCTGTGGATGTGCAGTTTTCTGTTGCGCAAGTTGCACTTATCGAAGAATTGCAAGAGGATTTGCAAATTCTCGGATTTAAATTTGAAAAACTTGAAGCCGAGACAATCCGCTTTTTTGCAATTCCTAAAGATGTTCCTTCGGGCAGTGAAGCAAGCATAATGATTGAAATCATTGATGATTATACCAATAATTTGCGGGTACGTCATAGCACAAAGCGTGATAATCTTGCTGCGTCATTTAGCTGCAAATCCGCAATCAAAACGGGTGCAAAGCTGAGTTATGAGCAGATGAAAAAACTTGTGACTGATTTGATGAATTGCAAAATGCCGTATATATGCCCACACGGTAGACCTGTCGTGTTGGAATTGACGCTAACTGATTTAGATAAACAATTTGGCAGAATTTGAAATGAACATTTATGGAATTATTATTCTTCTAACTCTTTTAGTATCATATTTTTTAGGTTTAATATCTGATTATTTAAATATAAAAAATCTAAAAACTGACTTGCCCGCTGAATTTCGCGATGTCTATTCGCAAGAACGCTATGAATTATCTCAAAGATATTTGCGTGAAAATACACGATTTGAAAATATAAGCGGCACATTTATGCTGATTCTTACGCTTGTATTTTGGTTTGCAGGAGGTTTTGAATGGGTAAATCAAATTGCAATAAAATTATCGGGCAATTTTTATATAAGAGCATTGATTTTTATTGGAATTCTATCATTATTAAGCGGGATTTTATCATTGCCTTTTTCTATTTATGAAACATTTGTAATCGAAGAAAAATATGGATTTAATAAAACCACACCAAAAATATTTATAATGGATTTACTTAAATCGGTAGCATTATCAATATTATTGGGTGTACCAATTTTATTATTAATTCTTTATGTATTTAAAGAAATAGGCTCAATTGCGTGGCTTTATGCTTGGATTGCATTTATTATTATATCGCTGATAATTCAATATATTTACCCAACTTTGATTATGCCCATTTTTAATAAATTTACGCCATTGGAAGACGCAGAATTAAAAGATAAAATAATGAATTATGCCAAGCAAGTTAATTTTCCAATTAAGAATGTATTAGTAATGGATGCATCGAAACGTTCGAGCAAATCAAATGCCTTCTTTACGGGATTTGGAAAAAATAAACGCATTGTTTTATTTGATACACTAATTACAAACCACACAGCTGACGAAATTCTAACAATACTTGCTCACGAGGTCGGGCATTATAAAAAGCATCATATAATACAAGGTACAATTATTTCATACATTGAAAGTGGGATAATGCTTTATTTGCTTTCGTTATTTATAGATACCAAAGGCTTGTATGACGCATTTTATATGACAGAGCAGCCAATTTATGCAGGCATTTTATTTTTTGGAATGTTATTTTCAGCAATTGAGCTAATTCTATCTATATTTTTCAATATGTTATCACGCAAAAACGAGCGAGAAGCAGATAAATTTGCCGTTGAGACTACAAAAATGACAGATGCCTTCATTACAGGTCTAAAAAAATTATCTGAGAAGAATCTATCAAATTTAACGCCCCATCCATTTTATGTATTCCTGCATTATTCTCATCCGCCAACACTGGAGCGAATCAAATACGTAAGAAAAGAAGCATTATAGGGACGTAATGTACACTGATCATTTGTAATTGTTCAAAATCAATCCAGCAAGAGTAAAAAAAGAATTTGCTTGGTCTTTTCTTTTTTTTCATAAATATTCTAATTTTCCTTAAATTTATAAATTTTCATTTTGCAATTTATAAAAGAAATAAAAATTAGAATGGAATTAATATTACTATTTTAATTAATTAAAATAAAAGTTATATAATATTGGTGAAATATGGATAAAAACCGAAATCTAACAGAAGAGCAAATTCTATTGCGGGACACGGTGAGGAAATTTTCAGAAGAAATAATCAAACCTATTGCGCAGGAATTGGACGAAAAAGAGGAATTTTCATATATTCTAACTCAGCAGATGTCGGAACTTGGATTGCTTGGTGCAATAATGCCTGAGGAATATGGAGGAAGCGGATTAGATATGCTTTCTTATATAATTATTGTAGAAGAATTATCGAGGATTGATGGATCACAGGCAGCAACGGTAGCAGCTCATAATTCATTAGGCACTGCACCATTATTCTATTTTGGAAATGAGGAGCAAAAGCATAAATATTTGCCTGAAATAACAAGGGGAAAGCTTTGGGGATTTGGATTGACCGAGCCTGAGGCGGGATCCGATGCAGGGAATACAAGGACTGTTGCTACACAGCACGGAGATGAATGGATTATCAATGGTTCGAAGATTTTTATTACAAATGCATCGACAGATATAACACTTGGTTCGACAATACTTGCTGTGACAGGTATTCGACCAAATGGTAAAAAGGAATATACTTGTTTTCTTGTTGAAAATAATACACCGGGTTTTTCAGCTAAATCAATGCATAATAAGCTGATGTGGCGCTCATCAAATACATCTGAACTAACACTTACTGATGTACGAGTACCAAATTCTGCAATATTAGGAAAGCGAGGCGAGGGATTTAAGCAAATGCTATACACGCTCGACCGAGGACGTCTTTCGATTGCTGCAATGGGGCTTGGACTTGCACAAGGAGCTTATGAAGCAGCTTTGAATTATGCTAGACAAAGGAAAGCATTTGGCCAGCCGATTTCCAATTTCCAGGCAAACGCTTTCAAACTAGCAGATATTGATATGGAAATTGAACATGCCCGTAATTATCTATACGAAGTATGCAGGATGGCTAATAATGACGAGCCAATTACAAAAGAAGGCGCAATTGCAAAGCTTTATTGTAGTGAATTAGCACATCGAGCAGCAAATCATTGCGTACAAATCCACGGTGGATATGGATTGATGAAAGAATATGAGGTTGAACGATATTTTCGAGATGCGAAGTTATTGGAGATTGGGGAGGGAACAAGCGAGATTCAGCGGCTTGTAATAGCGCGACAAATTGGTTGCTTTGATAATTAAAATATAATAGATTTAATGGCTCGTAAGAGTACAGACATCTATTTTGATTAGGTACTCATTCAATTTATTAATTAAAATAACGGCTCTTGCTTTTGTGCATTGTTTAATCTTTGCTCCGCTGTTTTGCAATAATCTTCGGAAATATCAACGCCTATATATTTTCTTTTCAAGGTTTAATAATTTTGAATCGGGATAAGCACCATTTTAAATATTCTACTTTAATTGCACTTAGTAATATTATATTGTCTGGATCTTTTTCTATTTTTATTTTATGTGCTAAATTATCCCCGTGAATGAAATTGCTCATATATTTCACTTCCCCTTAAGTTATTTATTACTTAATATAAATCTACAATACCTAATATTTAAATATGATTAAATAATATCTTTTCAAAGTTATAATTAAAATTCCTTATTATTAATTTTCCCAGAAATATTATCTCTTAATACATTCTTTATATTTTCGCAAGCTTGCTGTGTTCCCTCTATTAATAATTTTGAATATCTTTTGCTCTCGAGAATATCTTGCAAGATAAAGTAATTCTCAGGCATTGCATTGCGGGCTTCCTCGCTTACTAATTCTGCAACGAAATCCCTTTCTTCATCAGTTGCATTATGCCCAAATTGAATTGTTATCTCCCACATTAGAATATCATTTTCATCTTTTTTATTCAAAATCTTTCCCCCTATTATACAAATTTACATATTCTCTATATTTTATTTTATGTTATTTATGCCTTCGCTTTTTAGCCCTACTACTATCCGCCCAAATACTTCATCAAGGTCGCCTACTCCGTTAATTGTTGTAAGTAACCCCTTTTCTTTATAATAATCAATTAGCGGTTTGGTGCTTTGGTGATAGACTTGCAAGCGGTTGCGTACGGTTTCTTCTTTATCGTCATCGCGCTGGTAAATATCGCATACACCTCTATCGCAATCCTTCGGATCGGGTGGTGGATTATAAATAATATGAAATGTGCGATTGCAAGTGCGGCACGTCCGCCTACCTGATAATCTCTCAATTATAATATTATCATCCACTTCAAGCAGCAAGACAGCGTCAATTTTAATATTTAATTCATCTAGCAAATTATCCAATGCAATTGCTTGTGGAATAGTGCGGGGGAATCCATCGAGCAAGAAACCTTTTTCATATTCAGGTTTTTGCAATTCTTGGCGTATCATATTGATTATAATTTCATCAGGAACAAGCAACCCCGCATCCATATATTTTTTTGCAAAGATGCCAAGTTCTGTACGTTCATCAACATTTTTTCGGAGCATATCGCCCGTAGAGATTTGCTTTATACCATAATGCTCGCAGATTCTCTCGGCTTGAGTGCCTTTGCCCGCACCTGGAGGTCCCATAATAATTAAATGCATAATTTTACCTTTATTTTTTATTATTTATATTATTTTAAATAAATTGCATTGAATGAAAAACTCGATACAAGCATAAATAATGCAAATACGCCAAGCACTTTTCTCAATTTTCCAATATCTTCTTCATTTTCAACAGGCGGATGTTTCAACTTCAATATAAATTTCGCTAATAATGCCCAAACCAGCCACCCTGACCACATCCCTTTTAACATTGGAAAGCTATTGAAAAATTGTTTAAAAAATAAGTAAATTGAATTGCCTGCACCAATCAGAATTTCTGTTTTTTTAACTTCTTCTAAATATAAATACCAATCATAAGATAGTCCCAATAATCCCAAAATCAATAGCAACCAAAAAAATGCGCGGGATATTGCATAATGCCCTTTTGTGCCAAAAATTGCATAAGTGATATGTCCACCATCGAGTTGCCCCATTGGGAGAAGGTTCAAAGTAGTGACAAATAATCCAAACCACCCAACATTTAGAAATGGATAATGATACATTTCGTTCATTGGCGGTAGGAATCCATTGGGATTGGCAAACCATTTAGCAAATAATGAATAAAGCAAAGTATCTCCAAAATGCAAGCCTGTTGGAGGTATGGCGCCATTCCCATGTTGTAAATATTCAGGATGAATTTGGTAAATATAATTTATATCGGGTAAAGTCGAAAATCCTATAATTAAAAAAATACAGCAAACAATATAACCCGCAATTGGTCCCGCAATTCCTATGTCAAATAATGCCTTACGTGTGGTAACGGGTTCTTTTATGCGAATGACTGCACCCATTGTTCCAAAATTCAGCATTATAGGGAACGGGAAGGGGATAAAATATGGGAGAGTAGTTTTAATACCATAATGGCGCGATGCAAAGTAATGTCCAAATTCGTGAGCGGATAGGAATGTGAGCAATAGTACAGTATAAGTTAAGCCATACTTCCAATTCAGCACTTCTGTAAAATTTTTATTCTGCCATTGAGCACCTGCTATCATACAAGTGATAAATGTGAAAATAAAAAGCAGAATATAGATTGAATATTTTTCTTTTCTCATATTACGAATTTACTAAATAATTAGCAAAGCAAAATTGATAAATAGTTATAAGACGTCAAAATATTTATAAGATTAAATTTAATTGATAATTTTTCTTAATTTATATTTTTTTAATTATTAATAATGCCCACAACATATTTTATTTATGATATTGAGACCGCTGCCCTACCGTTCGAAAATTTTTCAGAATCACAGCAAGAGTATTTGCTCCGTGGTGCAAAAAATGATGAGGAAATAGCAAAAAAGAAAGCTGAGATGGCTCTTTCTCCAATGACTTCACAAGTTGCAACAATAGGTCTAAAAATTATCGAACTTAGCGATGAAGGAGAGGAGAGCGTTCTGAAAATAGGCGCATTGATGTTCAATCCTAATATTATCGAAGATGAAGCAATATTGGATAAGGAAACTGATAGCGAAGGAAATGAAATATCATTTCATCAATCCGACGAAAAGGATGTGTTGCAAGGATTCTGGAATTTGCTTGCACATTATAAAAATTCAACTCTCGTAACATTCAATGGAAGGAATTTTGATGCACCATTTTTAATGTTGCGTTCAGCATTGCTGGAAATTATGCCAACGCGAAATTTAATGGAAGGCACAAAATTTAATTATCCATTGCATATTGATTTGCTTGATGAACTCACATTTTTCACCCAAACGCAATACGGTGCAACGCGTCGGTTCAATTTCGATTTCTATACGCAAGCATTTGGATTGGAATCGCCAAAATCAAAGGAAGTCAATGGTGCAGTAGTGAGTGATTTATTTGCACAAGGAGAATATTCAGTAATAGCGCATTATTGCTTGCGTGACGTTAAGGCAACTTGGGAATTATTCAAGCGGATAAGGAAATATTTATTTATATAAAGACTGAACAAATGCAAGAACTTACAATTGAAATACTGAAGGAAGAAGCAATACAATTTGCAACAATCGAATCGCAACATTATGAAGCATCCATTTATGGTATTACAGATGGGAAAGCAGTTGGCACATACCTTGAACATAAATTCCAAAGCTATTTAGAAACAAAATATACATATCAAAGAGGAAGTTCAGCAAGTGGCATTGACTTTCCAGCACTGAATGTTGATATTAAGAATACAAGTATAATTCAACCACAATCATCTTGCCCTTTTAAATCAGCACGTCAAAAAGTATATGGGTTAGGATATTCTCTGCTTGTATTTGTATATCAAAAACAAGATATTGAAGAAATTAAGAAGTCAAGATTAGATATTATTCACACTGTTTTTGTAGATCAATCACTTACAGGTGATTATCAATTAACAACTTCAATAAATGCTATTTTGGATAATAAAGGTAATAAAGATGACTTAATCAGCTTATTATTTGAGAAAAATCTACCCATTGATGAAATTGCAGCAAGTGAATTAGCAAATGAAATATTAATAAAACGTCCTAACATTGGATATTTAACTATTTCAAATGCATTGCAATGGAGATTACAATATTCACGAATAATCGAATTTGCGGGTAAAATTGAAGGAATTTTTAAATTGATTTGAAAATAATGAAGGATAATAATAAAATAGAATTTGGTGATTATCAGACACCAAAGATATTAGCTCAAAAAATGGTATCAATTCTTCAAAATATGAATATATATCCCCAAATTATATTTGAACCAACTTGTGGAACAGGGGAGATTCTTATTGAGGCAATAGAACAATTTAATCCTGATACTTCTTTTGGGATTGAAATTAATAAAGAATATGCAGAAATTTGTAAAAGCAAGGCTAATAAATTTGATAATATTAATATTATTAATGCAGATTTTTTTAATGTTTATAATAAACCAATCTTTGACATTGATTCAAATAAAGAAATCTTATTAATAGGAAATCCACCATGGGTTACAAATTCGGGTATTGGTGCAATAAATGGGAACAATCTTCCTAATAAATCAAATAGTAAAGGGCTTAGGGGAATTGAAGCAATAACTGGGAAAAGTAATTTTGATGTAGCTGAATATATTCTAACAAAATTAATTGAGATATATTGCAAATTCAATTCTGTCTTTGCATTTTTGTGTAAAACATCTGTCGCTCGTAATATATTAAAAAATATTTGGAAAAATGATATTCAATATAAAGAATCATTCATTTATCCCGTTGATACAGCCAAATATTTCAATATTTCTGCTGATGCTTGTTATTTTATTATAGATTTTAGAGAAAAATTTAATAATAAAATTTGCAATGTATATAATTCAATCGATAATAAATCACTTGCAACTGTTTACGGCTATTATCCACCCCTAATTATTAAAAATATAAATGAATTCAATAATTTCAATTATTTTGGTAAATCAGATTATGTATGGCATAATGGAATTAAACACAATTGCTCAAAAGTAATGGAATTAACAGTGAAAGGTGATAAATTAATTAACGGTTTTAAAGAAACTGTTGATATTGAAGACGATATGATTTATCCCCTTTTCAAAAGTTCTGATTTAGCAAAAGAAAAATTAAATGAAATTAATAAGTATGTTATAATTACACAGCATTTTATCGGCGAAGACACCATTTATCTAAAATATAAATATCCTAAACTTTGGAAATATTTAAATGAATATTCTGATTTATTTGATTCAAGGAAAAGTTCTGTCTATAAGAATAAACCAAGATTTTCAATTTTCTCAATAGGAGAATATAGTTTTAGTCCATATAAAATAGCAATATCAGGACTTTATAAAAAATTATCATTCAAGAAAATAGGAATGCACAGAAATAAACCAATTGTAGTTGATGACACTTGCAACTTTATCTCTTGCTATTCTTCAGTGGAGGTAGAACTTATTTATAAATTATTAACTAGCAATGAAGCGAACTCTTATTTAGAATCATTAATATTCTGGGATTCAAAGCGCCCAATTACAACAGAGATATTGAATAGTGTCGATCTTGAGAAAATTGCTGAGAATAAAGGTTTAAGTGAATTATATAAAAATTTATGTTCGGGTAATAAAAAAATCATATATAGATTACCTCAACTAACACTTTTCTAAAAAATATACTTATTCACAATTAATTTATTTAAGTTGCAATAAACTAAAGTTATAATTTGATCTTTTTAATTACTTTTTATTTTCCCCTGACAATAAAAATTTTTGTAAATTGTATATTCTAAAAATGGTATAATGTTTAAAGAATATTTAGAAAATCTCCAAAACACGTTAAATAGAGGCGATGCTCGGGAGGAAAGCTTTTACGAGCATTTAAAAGATTTGATTCTTTCGTATGCAGACTCAAAGAATATCCCAAAAATTGATATAACAATATTGCCAAAGAAAACCGAGGCGGGCAATCCCGATTTTCGTATCTGGGATGGCAGAAATCATATTACAGGCTATATCGAAGCAAAAGATCCCTCAATCGAAAATCTTGATTATATAGAAAATACTGAACAATTAAAAAGATATAGGGAAACATTTCCGAATGTAATTCTTACAAATTTTTATGAATTTCGTCTTTATCGAGATGGCGAGCGCATTCGCCAAGTGGCTATTGCTCGCCCTGTTATTGCAGATAAATTACGCACTTCACCACCATTAGAACATATTGAGGAATTCCAAGAGTTATTGGACTTATTTTTTTCATTTTCATTACCAAAAGTTCAAACATCCCGCTCTCTTGCAAAGGAATTGGCAAAACGAACACGATTTTTGCGTGATGAAGTAATAACGATAGAATTAGCTGAGGAGGCAAAGAAAGGACAGAGCATTTTGCGGGCTTATTATGATGCATTTCGTGAATTTCTGATTGGAACACTAACAGAAAAGACATTTGCCGATTTATATTCTCAAACATTAACGTATGGATTATTTGCAGCGCGGTCAAGGGCAACAGGGGAATTTAATAGACAATTGGCTTTTCAATATATTCCACAAACCATTGGTATACTAAGGGATGTGTTTCGATTTATATCATTAGAGGATCCACCAAAATCTATGCAGGTGATAATTGATGATATATCAGAAGTGCTTGCAGCAACAGATGTAAATAAAATATTGCAGGATTATTACCAGGAGGGTAAGGGACAGGATCCGATAATGCACTTTTACGAAACATTTTTGACGGAATATGATCCCAACATCAGGGAAAAGCGCGGGGTATATTACACGCCGGAGCCAGTGGTGGGCTATATTGTTCGCTCGATTCATAAATTATTGAAAACACATTTTGGGATAGCGGATGGATTGGCAGGAGATGGGATAACATTGCTTGATCCAGCAGCGGGGACTTTGACTTTTCCCGCGGAAGCAGTAAAATTAGCAGTTCAGGAATACGAAGAAAAATATGGTGCAGGAGGAATCTCAAGTTTAATACGAAATAAGATATTGCCAAATTATTATGCATTCGAATTAATGATGGCACCATATGCCATTGGACATATAAAGATTGGATATTTATTAGAGGAGCTGGGATACAAGTTAAGCGATGATGAGCGATTTAAGTTATATTTAACAAATACGTTGGATATGGAAGACTTAGCGCAGATTGAAATACCATTATTCCGTTCTCTAAGCAGAGAAAGTCATTCGGCAGCAGAAGTCAAGAAAGAAAAGAATATTTTAGTTATACTTGGTAATCCACCTTATAGCGGTATTTCTGAAAATAAAAATGAATGGAGCAATAACATTGTTAAAAAAGATGCAGATGGGGCGCAAAGTTATTATAAAGTCGATGGGCATCCCCTTGGCGAGAAAAAAGTATGGTTACAAGATGATTATGTGAAATTTCTGCGTTTTGCTCAATGGAAAATTCATAAAGCAGGAATAGGAATTGTTGGAATGATAACTAATCATAGTTATTTAGACAATCCTACATTTCGAGGTATGCGGCAAAGTCTAATGGGCACATTCAATGAAATATATATAATTAATTTGCATGGAAATAGTTTAAAAAAAGAAAAAGCCCCTGAAGGTGGTAAAGATGAGAATGTCTTTGATATTCAGCAAGGAACAGCAATCACAATATTTGTAAAACAAAAAGACAAGACAGGGTGCGAAGTTTATTATCGAGATTTATATGGATTGAGGGAAGAGAAATTCGAGTGGTTAAATAAAAATGAGTTAAATAAAGAAAATTATATAAAAATACATCCCGATACCCCTTGGTATTTTTTCATACCACGTGATACTGAAAGTATAATGCATTATCAAAAGTGGGAAAATGTGAAAGATATATTTCCTGTAAATGTTACGGGAATTGTTACAGCAAGGGATAATTTTGTTATAGATATAGATAGAAAAATGTTAAATAATAGAATATCTCAATTCCGAAATAAAACAGTATCAGATGAAATAATCCGATATACATATAAATTAAAAGATACGCGTGGTTGGAATTTATCTGAAGCCCGACAAAAACTAATGAAAGATGAGAATTGGCAGTCATATTTTAAGGAAATTCTTTATCGTCCTTTTGACATAAGATTTATCTATTACACTGATACTATGATTGATTGGGGCAGGACTGATGTTATGCAGAATATGTGGAATGGTGGAAATTTAGGATTAATTACAATACGTCGCTCTCGAAACCCAAAATTATGGAATTATGCTTTTGTGAGCGATAAAATTATAGCAGGAGCAACAGCAATAACTTCACTCGATATTAATTATTTTTTCCCCCTTTATATTTTCACAGATGAAAATCATGCTTTTAATCATTCAAAATCAGAAAATAGAAAGCCAAATATAAACCCAGAAATATTTAAGAAATTGAGGGAACAATTTACACCCTCACCCCTAACCCCTCTCCCAGAGGGAGAGGGGAATTGGCAAAGTCCTCTCCATCAGGGAGAGGGTAATATCACTCCTGAATCGATATTTTTCTATGTCTACGCCGTGCTTTACAGCAATACCTATCGGGAAAAATATGCAGAATTTCTGAAAATTGATTTTCCGCGTATTCCATTTACCTCTAATTACAATACATTTTTGAAATTTGCAGATTACGGCAAGCGATTAGTTGATTTACATTTGCTAAATAGTTCGGAGCTTGAGCGACCCATATCGCACTATCAAGGCATATCTGCTAATGACAAAATTGAAAAAATTGAATATAACGAGCACGAGCAAAGGGTGTATATAAATAAAGATAAATACTTCGATAATGTTTCTGAAGAGCTTTGGAATTATTATATTGGTGGTTACCAAGTGTTGCAAAAATTTTTAAAGGACCGTAAGGGCAGGACAATGGACAACCCTCCACAATATTGCAGAATTATCACAGCAATTGCAAAAACAATTGAAATCCAGCAACAAATTGATGAAGATTATAGCAATGTGGAGAGTCAGTTAATATAAAAATATGGGCAAGATATACTCGCCCATAATTAAATTTATTGTAACTAAAATAATATTAAATACGCACAGGCATATTTAACATTAAAAATTCATCCATTTTTTCTTTTTGGCAAATAATATATGCTTTTTGAGGTCCATTAAAGAGAAGCTCTATCATATCATCATTTGCAATTTCTTCATTAATATGCTGTAAAGATTGCAAAATATAATCGTAGCGGACACCAATTCGGAGATCCTCACCCATAAATTCGCATTGAATTGTTTCTTCGGCAGATTCACCCGTCTCATCATTTTCAGCGCTAACAAGCAAGGAATTGCCGCTGAAATTGAAAATAACTGCTTTTGAAATACGATAGGAGCTCAAAGATATGCGTCGGACAGTATCCAATAGGTCATTTATCGGTATCAAAGCTTGATATGCAAAGCTTGGTGGAATAATAGTTTCGTAAGGTGGAAACTTTTCGCGAATTATTCGAGATGTCAAAATAGTATTATCGAAATCGAAACGGAGGAATTTAGATTCGTCACTTGGTTCAATTAAAGTCATTGTTATTTCACTTTCCACGCGATGCAAGTAATCGACAGTGGTTGAAGGAATTACAACATCCATCATCTTAGGAAATTCTTCTTCATCAGTTTTATAATTATATCGATTCATTCTGTAGCCATCTGTCGAAACAGCAGTGAGCAAATTGCCACGAAATTGAAAAAGAACACCTGTCATTGCAGGCCGATATTCTTCATCAGATACGGCGAAAAGAGTTCTAAATCCAATTCTTGAAATCAATCCTGCAGGTAGTATGGCTCTATTTTCTGTATTATCAACAGGTTTGGCAATTTCATCAATATCGGGATTATCGCTTTCAAATAAATATGGAATTGAAACATATTCATCAGTTCCCAAACCTTTGAATGCAAATTTTCCTTTGTTATAACGCAAAACAATTTCATAAGTGTCAATATCGGCATCAATAGTAATACTTCCGCCTTTAGGTAAGACCCTGATAATATCATTTAATTTTTTTGCAGGAACGAGAATCTCACCATTTTCTTCACCTTCAACTTCATAAGACGACAACATTGAAATTTCTTCATTTGTAGCAAGGACCTTGAGAGTATTGTCAATCAAAGAGAAATGGAAATGTTGAAGTGCCATAATTGTGGCTTTAGTTGGAATAATGGGGATAAACTGATTGAGAATATCCTGCATTTTCTCGATTGTTATTGAAAATTTCATACTTTCTCCTATTTTATAATAAAATTATTATTTTCAATATTCATAAGTTTGCAATTTAAAACATTTTCAAATAAAAAATGATATCAAAATACGGAATTGATAATTTTTTAATATTATTTTTCTTCGGAGTAATATTTATAATTCTTTGTATATATTTATATAAATGGAGCAAGGGATTATCAATAACTTTTTTAATAATCGGGATATTTTTTGTTGCAGTAGCATTGTGGTTTTTCAGGGATCCTGGTCGCAAAATTCCTGAATATGCTTTGAACAATCCAGCAGTGGTTTTATCCCCAGCTGATGGGAAAGTAATGGAGATTGTAGAAGATTATGAAGATAATTATATACACTCGAAAACAAAACGAGTGAGTATATTTCTATCTGTTATGGATGTTCATGTTAATCGTGTACCCGCCAGCGGAGTGATTGAATTTATTAAATTCATTCCGGGCAGGAAGCTAATTGCAAGCAACAATCAAGCATCTAAGGAGAATCAGCAGTCATTATTTGGTTTAAGAAACCCGAATGGAAAAATACTATTTAAGCAAATTGTTGGAGTTCTTGCTCGTCGTATAGTATGGGATATTAAGGAATCCGATACAGTTATTGTGGGACAAAAATTTGGTATGATGAAATTTGGTTCGCGAATGGATATACATTTGCCCGTAGATGCTGAAATAAACGTAAAAGTAGGGCAAAAAGTCAAAGCTGGGCAAACCCAGATAGCAATATTAAAACAAAAAGAAACGGGAAATTGATGAGATTAAGAATAACTCGCTCAATTATTCCAAATTTACTGACACTTGCCAATCTATTTTTAGGTTTTACAGGCATAGCATATATATCAGAGCACGAATATGAAATGGCGGCATTAATTTTGTTATGTGCAGGAATATTTGATGTGATGGATGGCATAGTTGCACGATTAGTTCATTCCGCAAGCCAAATTGGAATTCAATTGGACTCATTTGCTGATTCAATTTCTTTTGGAATTGCACCATCAATGATGCTTTATATGGTTTATTTCCACACATTAGGTCCAGTTGGTTTATTGTTAGCATCTATAACTTCCATTATGGCTGTGCTGAGGCTCGCACGGTTCAATTCACAAGCTACTTTTGAAGATAAAATGTATTTTAAGGGGATGCCAGTACCATCCACTGCTCTGCTCATTGTTTCATATATTATATTTTATTTTCTAAATCCAAATTATGACAACGAATGGAAAATACCCGTTTTATATGCTATTGTTATTATCTCAGCTATATCAATGATAACAAATGTAAAATTCGATAACCTACCCCGCCCTGATTTAGCAATGATAAAAAAATATCCTATTAATTTTCTTGTTGCACTCGTTGGATTTATTTTGATAATTGCTACATCGGGAAAACTATTATTTCCATTTATGGCATTTTATGTTGTAGCGTCTTACATTAGGCATATTTATGAATTAATTAGGAAAAGAAATCAAAAACATAAATTGAAAAAAGATGAAAAAATATCTAGCGTCGATAAAGATTATGCTTAAACACGGGATTCTCGACGTCCAAGGGAAAACAGTTGAGAATTCATTACATTCAATAGGATTTGAATCAATGCAAAATGTTCGAATTGGCAAATATGTTCAGCTCGAAATCCACGCTGATTCAATCGAACAAGCAAATGAACTTGTAAAATCTGCTTGCGAGAAACTGATTGCAAATCCAATAATAGAAGATTATAATATTCAAATTGAAGAAGTTAAGTAGGGAAGGAATATGAAATTCGGTGTAGTTGTATTTCCGGGATCTAATTGCGACAGCGACGCATTTTGGGCAACCTCACATAATGCTAAGGCAGAGTCTGTATATCTTTGGCATAAAGATAGTGAGATTCCTAGCGATATAGATTGCCTGATTTTGCCTGGAGGCTTTTCATATGGAGATTATTTGAGAGCTGGTGCTATCGCAAGATTTTCACCAATTATGAGAGAAGTAATAAATTTTGCAAATAATGGCGGTTATGTTTTAGGGATTTGTAATGGATTCCAAATTCTTACAGAAGCTGGATTACTTCCGGGCACTTTGATGAAAAACAAATCATTAAATTTTATTTGCAAATATGTTTATTTAAAAACAGAGAATTATAATACAGCATTTTCATCAGCAATACCCGAAAACAAAATATTAAAAATTCCAATAGCACACGGCGAGGGTAATTATTATGCCGATAATGAAACAATCAATGAATTATTGTCAGATAATCAGATTGTTTTTAAATATTGTACAGAAGATGGTGAAATCGATGACAGTGCAAACCCCAATGGTGCAATGCTCAATATTGCGGGAATAATCAATAAAAAAGGGAATGTAATGGGAATGATGCCTCATCCCGAAAGAGCAAGCGAGTGTTTATTGGGAAGCGAGGATGGTTTATATATTTTTAACTCGTTAATTTATTGCTTAAAATAATTAAAATAATATTACTTATAAATAGTTTATATAAAAAAATAGAGGTAAAAATATGCCGAGTATTGGCGGATGGGAAATAGTAGTAATAGTTCTTATAATTCTATTACTTTTTGGTGCGAAAAAAATACCTGATATGATGAAAAGCCTTGGTTCAGGCTTAAAAGAATTCAAAAAAGCAGTAAATCCCGAAGACGAAAAGAAAGAAGAAGGAATTACAAAGAAATAGTAGGGAAAAAATGTTTGATATTGGCGGTCCTGAGCTGCTGGTTATTATATTAGCAATAATTTTATTATTCGGGCCTGAAAAGATGCCCGAAATATTAGGTTATGTTCGAAAAGGAAATGCTAAATATCAACAAGCTAAAAATGAAATCAATAAAGAAATTACATCACTAACTGAGGAAATAACAAAAGATATTCCAAAGGATATTTCACAAGAAATAACAAAACAGCAATAAAGATATGGATTATCCAATAACTTATAATGAATTCAGGCAATTAGCTCAGCGCAATGAATTGTCTACAATCGAGATACTTGAAAATTTCTTAAATAATATTAATAATAAAACAAATCTAAATGCTTTTATTACTCTACGAAATAAAAACGATCTCTTAGTGGAAGCAAACAAAAGCGATTTGCATTTTAGAGCAGGAAATCCGCGGAAATTAGAAGGAATGATAATTGCTATAAAGGATAATATTTCGACAAGGGGGTTGCGTACAACTTGCGGTTCGAAAATGCTCGAGAATTTCATACCGGTTTACAACGCAACAGTAATTGAGCGAATAAAAGAAGAAGGTGGGATAATTTTAGGCAAAACAAATATGGATGAATTTGCAATGGGTTCGAGTAATGAAACATCGTATTTTGGTCCCGTGCATAATCCATATAATTTCGATTATGTTCCTGGTGGTTCTTCAGGGGGAAGCGCTGTAGCAGTTGCAGCAAATTTATGCCATACAGCTCTCGGTTCAGACACAGGGGGATCAATTCGTCAGCCCGCTGCATTATGTGGAAACATTGGACTCAAACCCACTTATGGAAGAATATCACGTTATGGATTGGTTGCATTTGCTTCATCTCTCGACCAGATTGGTATTTTTGCCAATTCGATTGCAGATACAGCTCTCTTGCTCGATGTAATTTCAGGTAAGGATGCAAATGATTCCACTTCTGCTGATATGGCACAAACTGATACCTTCGATTTTATAAGTAACAAAAATACAAAGAATTATAAAATTGCAATATTACCTAACGAGCAATTTAACAATTGCGACCCTGATGTTACAAATGTCTATTATGAATCCCTTGATAAATTGAGATCATTGGGTTGTATAATTGAAGAAGTAAATATGGGAAATTTTGAAGCTATGGTAGCAACTTATCATATAATTGCAACTGCTGAAGCATCATCTAATTTAGCACGGTTTGATGGAATGCGGTATGGTTTCAGAGCTGACGAAGAAGATGGCGTTGATTTAATCACAAAAACACGGTCAGAGGGATTTGGCATGGAAGTTAAACGCAGAATTATGCTTGGCACATATGTGTTATCGTCAGGATATTACGAAGCATATTATGGGAAAGCATTGAAATCGCGGAAATTGATTTACGATAATTATAAGAGCATATTTAGCAAATACGATTTCTTATTTTTACCGACATCTCCAACACCTGCATTCCGATTAGGCGAAAAAACAGACGATCCTATCTCTATGTATTTATCGGACATATTTACAACATCAGCAAATTTAGGCAATATACCCGCTATAAGCCTCCCCCTTGGTAAATCCCATGATGGATTACCTATAGGAATGCAATTGCAAGCAAATCATTTTAATGAAAATGAGTTATTAAGTTTCTCGAAAAATTTATTAGAAATAATATAGTGCAAGAAGTTAATTCAATTCAAGAAATTGAGAATTTGATTAGAAAAAACAATTTTGTTTTATTATATTTTTCGACTCCAGATTGTGCAGTTTGTAAAGTGCTAAAACCAAAAGTTGAAGAAATGGTAAAGTACTTTCCTGAGATTATTTCACTATATATAAATCTTGACAAAATTGAATTTGCAAAAGGCACATATTCAGTATTTACAATTCCAACAATATTATTATATATAAATGGCAAGGAATATGTAAGAGAATCACAATATATTAGTGTAGAGGAGTTGAAAGATAAAATTGAAAGATATTATGAAATATATAAATTGGAGTAAAAATGGAAAAAAGAATTGACAATAGTAGAGTAGTTAAGACAAAAAAGCATTATCAGGAAAAAAATGCAAGCGAACGATCGCCACACGCCCATAGCAAACAAAGATTTACACGTTCTACAACTGAGGTGAGTCATACTGGCAAACCGAAAATTTCGCAAAAAAAAGCAACAACCTCAATGCAGCAAAACGACAAAAATCAGTTAACTCGTTTGAACAAAGTTATTGCAGATTCGGGAATTACTTCCCGCAGGAAAGCTGATGAATTAATTGAAAAAGGCGCTGTAAGGGTTAATGGAAAAGTTATAACAACGCTTGGATTTCGCGTTTCAGCTGATGATGAAATAACAGTAAATGGCAATCCAATTCCACAAAATGTTAGGAAAATTTATATAGTTCTAAATAAACCAAAAGATTATATCGTATCCGCCAAGGATGAACATAACCGACGCACTGTAATGGAATTAGTTAATATTAAATCGCGGATATTCCCTGTTGGCAGGTTGGATAGAAACACAACAGGAGCATTGCTAATGACGAATGATGGCGAGCTTTCACACCGCTTATTGCATCCCAGCTACGAAATTGAACGCACCTATTCAGCTCTGCTTGATGAGGATTTAAAAGAGAAAGATGCGAAAACTATTCTCTCTGGTGTTGAAATAGAGGGAAGCAAAACAACTGTTTCTGAATTATTTATTGACCCAAATAATAATAAAAAAGTATATCTAACATTAAACGAAGGAAAAAATCACGAGGTTAGATTAATATTTGAGACACTGGGTTATCAGGTGAAGCAGCTTGATAGGAAAGCGTTTGCAAATATAACAACATCAAGATTGCCAAGAGGGGAGTGGCGCTTTCTGACCCGAAATGAGGTCTTTGAGCTTAAAAAAATGGTTGGAATATTATAACTCCCTTTTTAATAAAAACATTCATTTTCCTTAATTTTGTAAATTTTATAAATTATTATGAAAGCAAAAGAAATTCGCCAATCATTTCTTGATTATTTTGCATCAAAAGGACATAAGATTGTACCTTCTGCATCCGTAATTCCTCACGGCGACCCAACCTTATTATTTACAAATGCGGGAATGAATCAATTCAAAGATGTATTTCTTGGGCAAGGGAGTCGAGATTATACCCGCGCTGTTGATACACAAAAGTGCATCCGAGTAAGTGGAAAACATAATGATCTTGAGGAAGTCGGAGTAGATACTTATCATCACACATTTTTTGAAATGCTTGGAAATTGGAGTTTTAATGACTATTATAAAGAGGAAGCAATAGCCTGGGCATGGGAATTATTAACAAAAATATGGAAAATACCCGTAAATAGATTATATGCAACAGTATATCGAACTGATGACGAAGCATACAACATTTGGAAAAAATATTTACCCGAAGATAAAGTGCTGCGATTTGATGAAAAAGATAATTTTTGGGAAATGGGCGATACAGGTCCATGCGGTCCCTGCTCAGAGATTCATTATGACCGAACGCAGGATTTGAGTGGATTAAATCTTGTCAATACGGGGTCACCCGATGTTATTGAAATATGGAACCTTGTTTTTATACAATATAATCGCAAAGAAAATGGTGAACTTGAGGAATTAAAGGCAAAGTTTGTAGATACAGGAATGGGTTTCGAGCGCGTTACGGCTGTAATACAAGGCAAAACATCGAATTATGATACGGATATTTTTCAGCCAATTATAAATGAAATTGAGAAATTAAGTAATAGAAAATACCCTTCTAATCCTTCACATCCTGATGGTATTGCAATGCGAGTGCTTGCAGATCATATCCGAACATTATCAATAGCAATTGCAGACGGAGCAATACCCGGAAATGAGGGCAGAAGCTATGTTCTCCGTCGTATTTTGAGACGTGCTGCACGATATGGCAGAAATTTAGGATTCAAAGAACCGATATTATATAAATTAGTACCACAAGTTATTGAAACTCTTGGTGATACTTTCCCTGAATTAAAATCATCGCAACAGACAATTGAAAAAGTTGTTAAAGCAGAAGAAGAAGCATTTTTATCAACACTTGATAGAGGCTTAGCAAAATTCTTAGAAATCATTAATAAGCAAGACACTATCGAATTGAAGGAAATCTCAGGACAGGATGCATTTCTATTATATGATACATTTGGATTCCCATTAGATTTAACTCAATTACTAGCCAAAGAGCAAAATCTTACGGTAGATACAAAAGGCTTTGAAAAATTTATGTACGAGCAACGTGAAAGGTCACGTCAATCAAGAAAAAATCATAAATATGAAGTTTTGCAACCTGATGAACATTATATAACAAAATTTACAGGATATGATAAATACGAAGAAGAGGGACATATTCTTTGGGTAAGAGACAACAAATTAATTCTTGATAAAACTTGCCTTTATGCAGAAAGTGGTGGGCAGGTTGCAGATACAGGCACAATTTTGCTTGGTGGCGAATTATATAACGTGGAAGATGTGCAGAAATTTGGAAGTGCAAGTGTAATAATATGCGATAGAGACGTAGAACCATTGATTGGTGAGATTGCTATTTCCAAAGTAAATGTTCGCAGGCGGAAATTAATAATGAAAAATCACAGTGCAACACATTTGCTTCACGAGGCATTGCGGCAAGTGCTTGGGAATCATATAAAGCAAGCAGGCTCACTTGTAACGCCCGATTATTTAAGGTTCGATTTTAATCATTTCCAAAAAATAACAGCTGAGGAAATAAAACAAATTGAATCGATTGTAAATGAAAAGATACTTGAAGCTCACCCTGTAATAATCAAAGAAATTCCACTTGAAGAAGCTCGAAAAAATCCAAAAATCAAGATGTATTTTGATGAGAAATATGGCGATATAGTACGTGTTATAACAATGGATGCAGGATTTTCCATCGAATTATGCGGTGGCACACACGTTCAAAATACTGAAGAAATTGGATTATTTAAAATTATTTCAGAAGGCTCAATTGCATCAGGAGTAAGAAGGATTGAAGCAATAACAAGCATAGCTATTCAATCATATATTTATGAATTACAAAATACAATATCTCAGAAAGTAAAGGAACATCAGGAAGCTTTAGAGCAGGTAAAGCAATTAGAAAAATTGTTAAATCAAAGCAATATAGAGAAATTAAAATCAATCATTGACCAATCTATCAAATCAGCGCAAAAATTCGACGGATTAATGATTGCAACAGGAACAATCGAAGATATCGATATAGATTCATTGCGTGTGCTAGGCGATGATCTTAGAAATAAGCTCCGCAATAATGGAATAGGATTATTGGCAAGCGTAAATAATCAGACTGTGCAATTATGTTGTGTTGTTACTGATGATGTAAAAAATCAATATCCTGCGGGAAAACTTGTCAGCATTGCTGCACAATATCTTGGAGGAAGTGGAGGGGGGCGACCTCATCTTGCAACAGCTGGTGCAAAAGATATTGACAAATTACCTGATTTAATGAAAAATTTTGTGGAAATTGTAGTAAAAAGAATATAATCAAATAATCCGTTTATTTGAGAGAGAAATAATTGTCAAATATATCTTATATGCAATTTAATTGTGGTAATGCTTAACAGTTGCCATATCACGAACTGTTTGATGTAATTCCAAAACACTCTTATATTCACCTAAAGCATCAGTTATATTTTGGAATTGAATACCTAATTGTTTTTGAGCTTTTTGATTTAGTAATCCTGCTTTGATGGGTCTGCGAGCTTGGAATTCAATATCGGTTAATTCAATTGGAGTTATCAAACTTTGATTAAATCCAAAAACATCAGCAACAGCTTTTGCAATTCCATAACGTGAAAGATAATTTGGACCTGAGAAATTATATATTCCATAAGCTTCCAAAAGGATGATACGTATCACTCCATAAGCAATATCGTTAGTAAGAATAGGCGAGGAATAAAGAGAATCGACAACTTTTATTTTTTGATTATGTTTTAGGCTATCTATAAGATTCGAAACAAAATTTGGTTTATTTAGAGCAGTATGACCAAAAAGCAAATTAGTGCGTATGATTGAACTTCTAATTTTTGCAAGTTTTATTTGATTTTCTGAAGCTAGTTTGGATTTTCCATAAAAATTAATAGGATTAGGGCGAGATGTTTCAAGGTAGGGACCAGCTTCGCCATCAAAGATATAATCGGACGAAAAATGAATCAAATGAGAATTATAAATCTTTGCATAGCGGACAAGTCGATTGACTAAATCAACGTTCAATTTCCAACATTCTGCTCGCTCAATTTCCGCATCATCCACATTCGTGTAGGCAGCAGCATTGATTATAATATCGGGTTTTGCAAAAGCAAAAATATTACGCAATTCATTAAAATCTAATATATCTATATTAATGTGATAATTTTTCCAATATTTAGTTTTTTCATCTGTTAATTTTGATAAAGCAAAAACATCACAATTCTTTTCCTGTACTAATAGATTAGTTATTGCTTCGCCAACTTTTCCAAATGGTCCGAGTATTACAATGCGTTTTTTCATAATTGTTCCACGTGAAACATTAATTTCTCAAAAATAATGAAATAATTGAAATATCCGTTGCCGATACACCTTGAATACGAGAGGCTTGTCCCAATGATTTCGGGTGTATTTTCATTAATTTATTTCTTGCTTCAGTCGATATAGATGGAATTTTAGTATAATCAAAGCTATCAGGTATAATTTTCTCTTCATTTTGCAAAAAATATTCAACTTCTTTCAATTGCCTCTGTATATATCCCGAATATTTAATTTCTAATTCAATTTGATTTAATAAATCCTTTTTTGATTTTATTTTTGAATAAATACCATTCAAATGCAAATGATCTACTAATCTGTTCAGTTCCACTTTCGGACGTTTAGCAAGTGTATAGAGATCGATTGTTTCAGAAATTGTATTTTCCTCAATTTCTTCAAGATAATCATTGACATCAGCAGGTTTTATACTTGTTTGCATTGCAATTTCAAGCCCCGCTTGAAGTAAATTTTGATTCCTTTGTATTTTATCAAATTCTATATCGCTCAATAAGCCATATTTATGTCCATATTTAGATAATCTATAATACGCAGTATCCTGTCGCAATAGCAATCTATATTCTGCATTTGATGTAAAAATGCGATATGGTTCGCTATGCTCCTTATTGATTAAATCATCAATCAACACGCCAATATATGCTTCATTACGTTTTAAGATGAATGGATCGTCATTGCGTATCTTCAATACAGCATTAATTCCTGCAATTAATCCCTGAGCAGCAGCTTCCTCATAACCCGATGTACCATTGATTTGCCCCGCAAAAAATAATCCATCAACTAACTTTGTTTCTAATGTAGGCTTCAATTGGTATGGATTGAAATAATCATATTCAATTGCATATCCATATTGCAATACCTCTGCATTTTCAAGTCCGGGAATAGTTCTCAGAGCATCGGCTTGCACTTGTTTTGGTAGACTTGTAGAAAATCCATTAACATATATGGATTGAGAATGAACGCTTTCGGGTTCAAGCACAATCTTATGTGAATCTCTGTCTGCGAATCTATTGACTTTATCTTCAATTGATGGGCAATATCGCGGTCCAACTCCATGTATTAGTCCTGTAAACATTGGCGATTCATCGAAGCCTGTGCGCAAAATATCATGAGTTTCAGCTTTAGTGTTTGTTGCATAGCACATCACAACATTTTTGACTTCCGCAGTTCTGAAAGAAAATGGTTCAGGATTGTCATCTCCAGGGTGCAATTCTGTCTTTGAATAATCAACTGTATTAGATTTCACACGTGGTGGTGTCCCTGTTTTCAATCTTGAAACTTCAAATCCTATATATTTCAATAAATCCGATATTTTATCTGCGGCGGGTTCACCAATTCTTCCGCCTGGTGTTGATTGTAGTCCTGTCCACATTAATCCATTCAAAAATGTACCCGCCGATAGTATCACGCAATTTGAATATAATATTTGATTGTTATTTGTGCGAATGCCTTTGACTTTATGTTTTTCAACTAATATTTCTTTTGCTGTTGTTTCTAAAATCGTCAAATATTCTTGTTTTGATAGAAATTCCAGAACAATCCAAGGATAAATTAATTTATCAATTTGTGAGCGTGGTGACCAAACTGCAGGACCACGCGATTTATTCAACATTTTAAATTGCAATCCACCTTTATCAGCAAGCAAAGCCATTGCCCCACCAAGTGCATCAATTTCTTTTACTAGATGGCCCTTTGCAGTACCGCCAATAGATGGATTGCAGGATGGGCGCCCCATTGTGTATTCGCTCATCGTCAAAAGTGCAGTTTTTGCCCCCATCTTTGAAGCTACATATGCTGCTTCAATTCCCGCATGGCCGCCACCTATTATAATTATATCGTATCTATTTTCTATCATTTTTATAATATATAAATTGTTCCACGTGGAACATTTATTTCCCTATACAGAATTTTGAAAATATATTATTCAATATTTCCTCGTTATATACTTCGCCCGTTAATTCTCCAAGATGATTTAATGCCGAACGAATATCAATTGCTATAAATTCATTTCCCATATTATCATTAATCGATTTCAATGCATCTTCAAGATTTTTCTTTACATTTTCTAATATTGCATAATGCCTAAGATTAAGCAATATATCTTGCTCTCTGCTTATTGATTTTATTGCATTTTCAGAAATCACTTTTGTTAATTTATCAATTCCCGTTCCTAACTTTGCTGATATATAAATCTCATTTTCGGTTTGTTCAAAATTACCAATATTTATAATTTTATCTATTTTATTCTGTATCAACAATGTATTTGCTGAGGTATATCTTTTATTTAATTCATTATATAGATTATTTGAATTATCCATTGAAATTGAGGCATCATTCAAAACAAGAATTAGATTGCTTTGCTCTAGCAATGATTCAACAAATTTGATTCCTTCTATTTCAATTATATCAGTTGTTTGGCGGATACCCGCAGTATCAATCAATTTTATTGGAATATCATCTAAATATATAAATTCCTCAAGATAATCGCGTGTAGTTCCTGGTATCTCGCTTACAATTGCTCTATTTTTTTTTAATAAAGTATTGAATAATGTGGATTTCCCAGAATTGGGATAACCCACAATTGCAACAAAATATCCTGACCGTAGAATTTGTGCCGATTTATAAGAATCAATTAATATTTGAGCAAAGTTTATAATTTCTATTACTTTATTTTTAACTTTTGTTTTTGAAACAAATTCAACATCCTCATCTGTAAAATCAAGTTCAATTTCGAGTAACGATGCAATATCAATTAAGTCTTTACGAAATTTGCTTATTTGCTTAGTGAATTCTCCAAATAATTGCCGGGCAGAGGTTTGCTCTGAAATATATGATACAGAATTTATCAAATCTGCTACTGCTTCTGCTTGCAAAAGGTCCATTTTTCCATTGATAAATGCCCGCTTGGTATATTCACCCGGTTGCGCTAATCTCGCTCCATTATGTATTAATTTCTTTATAATTTCATTATAAATAATCATCCCACCATGGCAGGATATTTCAACAACATCTTCACCTGTATATGAATTAGGTTTACGGAATATTGAAAGCGTTACATCATCAATACATTCTGAATTATTAACAATTTTTCCATAGTAAATACGATGCGTTGGCGAATTCCGTAAATCGATTTTCCCTTTAAAGCAAGATGATGCAATATCAATTGCATCATCGCCTGAAAGCCGAATTACAGCAATTCCACTTATACCAGGAGGGGTCGCCAATGCAACAATTGTATCTGCCATATATTTTATAATAATAATTATTTAAAGAAGTTAGAACAATTGAAATATTGCATAACATATATTTCGTAAAGAAATATACAAGTATTGTAAATTGGTATTATTTTTGATTATATTAAGTTATGAAATTTGCTTGCAAAATATTACCAGTTATACTACTAATCTGCCTGATTAACGCTTGCCAGTCGACTACTCGATTCACAACACAAAACAACGCTTCTAAGACAGAGAAAGCAAATTCTTCTAATAATAACAAAAGCCAAAATAAATCCAAAAAACAAAATTACACATCCTCATATCTCTCGATGAATGAAAAACAACGGACTGTATTAAATGAAGCAGACAAATGGATTGGCACACGATATTGTTACGGTGGTGAGGATGAAAATTGCGTGGATTGCTCGGGATTTGTTCAAAATGTCTTTATGCGTGTAGGCATAAATTTGCCACGCACTGCACAACTTCAATATAATTACACTTTGCATGTGAGGCAAAATGAACTTGAACCTGCCGATTTAGTATTTTTCAAAAGTCACGGCACAGTCAATCACGTTGGAATCTATATTGGCAATTCTGAATTTATCCACGCAAGCACAAGCAATGGAGTCATCCACGATAATTTGGACAGATATTCTGCTTTTCATACAATCGCAGGTTACGGCAGAGCCTTGAGATAAATTATACAAAATATTCTTATTTTTGAATTATTAATTTTTCCCCTTTATAAGAGAGAGGATTAATGGAGATGTTATCCTATTTCTGAGAGCTGAAACCCTTGCTGCAAATATAGAACATTCGCAACAGGTGACTTTAGCTAACCGCAGGTAGCATCCCCCTACCCCTTTTTTTAAAGGGTAATTATTGGAGATGATTATTATACTTATAAATATATATTATGACAGTGTTATTTTCAAAAAGAGCAGAAATTGCAATTCAATCTATGTTATTGCTAGCAACAAAAGGCAATAATCATGGTGCTGACGCTCGTTCTATTTCAGAAGAACTTGTAATTCCTAAAATGTTCTGCGCTAAAATATTGCAGGAATTAAAATATGCAGGATTTTTAACTTCAAAAAAAGGCAAAAATGGTGGCTTTTGCCTTGTGGAAAATGGGAATAATATAACTATTTTGCAAATTATTGAAGCAATCGATGGCAAATACGTATTTGAAAATTGCTTGTTGGGATTCAGATATTGCAGCGATGAACATCCCTGCCCCGTTCATCACCGTTGGTCATCTCTTCGCAATGATATTTATGAGATGCTTAATCAATTATCAATCGGGGATTTGCAAGATGTTTTTCTAAATAAAATCAAATATGTTCAGTCTTTACTGAAAAATTGATAATTTTGAATTTTTTTAGATATAATGCTTAACGAAAAGTCACCTACTCTACCAAATATTCGCACTTCTACAAATTCATTGAAGAAACCTATAATTAGCACTGTTTCTTCAACACAAACTTTATTGAGCATAATTATTCCAACTTACCAAGAGGAGAAAATCCTTCCAATATTAAAAAATGTATATACAAAAGAATTAAAAGATAAATATAATTTTGAAGTTATTATAAGCGATGGTGGTAGCACTGATAAAACTCTTGAAATTGCAAAGGAATTTGCTGATAAAATTTATGTGCATAAAGAAAACCGCCGGCAGACAATAGCGGAAGGTCGAAATAAAGGTGCGGAATTAGCGCAAGGTTGTGTCTTGATTTTTATAAATGCCGATACTATCCCAAAGGATCTTGACATTTTCTTTAGTTATATACGCAATTGGGCAGATAATAAAAACTCACCATATCAAGCTTTATGCTGCTGGGTCTATTCTTTACCACAAGAGAGAAAGTTCCGCGATTTTTTCTTTTATTCTTTTCACAATAATTATATTCGCTTTTTGAATTTTATAGGAATTGGAATGGGCAGAGGTGAATGCCAAATTATCCGTAAGGATATATTCAATAAAATTGGTGGATATAATCCTGAACTTGTTGCAGGTGAAGATTATGATCTTTTTAAACGCATTGCGAAAATTGCTAAAATTAAATTTGAACGCAAACTTGTTGTACTTGAATCCCCGCGTCGATTTAGAAAATATGGATATATTAAAACAATTTTATTTTGGATAATGAATTCTCTATCAGTTGATTTTCGTGGGAAGTCCGCTTCGAAAGAATGGGAAGTCATTCGCTAATAATTCGATTCATCTCGCCAGGTCAATATCCTCCATCGATTATTTTCAGTATCCCATTTTAATCTAAAATTTGCTATACCATTTACTCGCACAATATCTGATGGATTAAATACAATTGTCAATACAAAACTGCGCGATACATCTCGAATCAATGTATCCCCAACATTGATTAATATATCATTCCAAACCAAATCCATACTTTGCGTTGCTTGAAACATACGATATGTTGTGAGCATTTCTTGGTCTCGTCCCCAGGATTCATCAACGCCCTTATCATAATCTGTGAATACAAATGTAAAATCAGGGTCGAGCAAATTACCATAAACAAGCGTATCACGGAAAATATAAGCATAACGGAAATTGTCAAAAACGCCATCTATCGTTTGCTGTGAATTAAGCAATCCACTGTTAGAAGATGATTCCTGATATCTTGGTGCAAAAGGATTATCACATGCAACAAAGAACATCATTATAGCAGCTGTTATTATCACAATTCTCCAATTTGCTTTATTCATCAATTTTGTCATCCATACGTATTTTAAAATGAAATTTGCCCTTTTAAACTGCTCCAGGTTTGCGATGTATCACCTGTGCTGAAAGTCATATCTTGCCACCTAGAGATTTTCCATATTCCATCACTTGCTAAATAAAATGTTAAACGTGAGGTCCCGCGATAAGTTGTAATCTCATTTTTTGCAGTAATATCTATTGTATATTGTGCTAATAGTATAGCCGAATCAGCAGTTTGTAATTCGTAATTGCTATTTTCCCATTGCAAATCAGGTTTTGTCAATTGTTCAAGATAAGATTTTAATCCGAGAATAAATGTCCGTTCATTATCTGCTGACCAATTTAAAAATACAGCAGGATAACGTGCAGCAGATGTTGGCTCAGGTATAAATTGATATTTTATCGTGCTATCGCTTGCAATAAAGCATTTATAATATTCCGCATCATTTAGTTCTTTAAATGCTGTTGTAAAATTGCTAAATAATACACTTGGAGAGGTTGCGGGCTGATATATTGTAGAGCTTTGGTCAGGCTCCTCGGGTGTGCGTGTTTTAAATACATCGCATCCATAGAGCAACACACTTGCTAATATTAATATATATATTTTACCTCGCATTCGATATTATTTTATATAACAAAATTATAAAAATATTGGAAAATAATTATATGCCAAAAGTATCTCTTGTTTTTGGATTCTAACTTTTGTAAACGGTTCAGATATTTATGTTTAAGCTAAATGTAAAATATTATTATTTATGTTTTACTCATACTTACTCAGAATATTGTTTAATAATAGAGTTAATAAATCAATTGGAGCTATATTTTGCTCTATGTTAGGATAGTTAGGATCGTATGTAATGCTTTTGGACCTCAATGTTGTTATTATGTCTAGGCATATTTTTGTCGTAGGAGTTCCATCCATATATACTGAGTCCATTGCCATTACGCTATCCATATTAAATGATAAACTTATAAGAGTCCATTCTCTTTTTGAAATAGAGGTCTCAATTTTTTCAAGTTGATTAGGGGATGATGTAGGTATTTTCAAAATACTAACATTTGTATCACATAAACTCAAATATATGAACTCATATTGCGATTGTGGGTCATTAATAAAAGTTGACTGAATAATTACAAATAACTTCTCACTATTGTCTACATTGTCTACCGCAGATGGCTCATCACATCCAAAACAAACGAATATAAATAAGCTCATAAATATTAAATTTCTAATATTATTGATCAAGAGCGATCTGATTTGGTGTAAATAGTTTTTAATTTCCATTTTTTCACCTTCTTTTATTTATTATATCAATTAAAGACTTATACTTAATAATATGAAATATTTAAAAATACAAATATAATAAAAAATATATATATTATTTATTTTTATAATTCTGTATATATTTACAGCTCAACTCATATTTTCGAAATATAATGTAT
>Ga0208695_1000134_pt1 | contig 101603 bp, 98 predicted proteins | sample AD_UKC111_MetaG_FD_184449 | JGI IMG/M metagenome (GOLD analysis project Ga0208695, IMG submission 184449) | Active sludge microbial communities of municipal wastewater-treating anaerobic digesters from Hong Kong - AD_UKC111_MetaG (SPAdes)... | ecosystem: Engineered > Bioreactor > Anaerobic >... | reverse complement strand
ATTCTGAATCGACCTCTATGTGACAATGACAATCGAACTCATGCCATAAAACTATTGTAGGCGAAAACCTATGAAATTGCAATTAGTATTCGTTTATCGTGGTGTGGATAACACGTGAGAATTCTGAAGGCGAAGCCTGAAGAATCTCATTGGATTCTTCGCTGCGCTCAGGATGACATTCAAAAGCGATCATTCGCTTCGCTCAGGATGACAATGCCTGAGATTTTCCGCTATAATCAGGATGATTGTTTTTTGTTTTTTACATATATGAGGAGGACTCCTCCTATGAGTATGGATGCAAGGCTTACCAGCTGGGCAACCCTTATGCCCCCAAACATCAGGCTGTCAGTCCTTAAGCCTTCAATAAATAATCTCCCCATCGAATACAGTATTAAATACAAGCCCAATACTTGACCATGACTGGTTTTTTTCTTTCTCCTGAACCAGATCAGGAACAAGAACACGCAAAAATCAAGGATTGATTCATAGAGGAAGGTAGGATGAACCTTCTGCCCGTTCACGATAATCCCCCAGGGAAGGTCCGTGGGGCCTCCATGGGCTTCCTGATTAATGAAATTCCCCCATCTTCCTATGGCCTGGCCCAGGGCAACACTGGGCATAACTAAATCAAGTATCTCCAAAACATTGACCTTCCTTATTTTGCAGAACAAGATTCCCGCTATGATGCCTCCGATAATGGCCCCGTGGATGGCAAGGCCCCCGCTTCTTATATTGATGATCTGGGATAAATTTTGGCTGTAATAATCCCAGGAAAAGATTACATAGTATGCCCTGGCGCCGACTATGCCGGCAGGTATGGCATACAACAAGAAGTCTATCAGGTCATCTTCCCTGAAGCCTGTTCTCTTAGCTTCTCTTAAGGCTATGAGAACCCCTATCAACACTCCCGTTGATATCAATACCCCATACCACATTACATCTATTCCGAATATGGTGAATGCTACCGGATTCATTTTTTCTCCTTCCCGTTGCCTCTTATCTCAAGGCGGCATTAAATTTTTGGGCCAGTACTTGCAGGATTTTTTCGTGAATCTTTTCCACCTCTTTATCTTTCATGGTGCGGTCCTTGCTCCTGTAAGTAACTGAAAAAGCGGTACTCTTATATCCTTCCTTAATGTGCTCTCCCTTATACACATCAAAGAGCTCAACACTTTCTATTAAATAGGGGCTGACTTTTTTAATCTCTTCTTCCATATCTCCCACAAGGACATCATCACTGACAATTACGGCTATGTCTCTTACCATGGCCGGATACTTGGGAAGAGGATCATATTTCCACTCTGTATTTTTATATTGAAGAATCTTTTCAACATCAAGTTCAGCCAAATATACCCTGTGGTCAAGGCCGTAATTGTCCGTAACCTTTGGGGATGCTTCTCCGAAAATTCCGATTGCATCTTCACCTACCAGCAAGGCTGCCGTTCTGCCCGGATGGAAGGTTGGATTGTCTGTTACATATTTTAATTCCGGCTTGATTCCGAACCTTGAAAGCATTGCAAATATGATACCCTTTAAATCAAAGAAATCACAGGCCCCGTACATTCCAATGGAGAGCTTTAATTTTTCCACAGGTTCCTCAGTAACAGGCTGGTCTTTGGGTATGAAGACACTCCCTGCTTCATAAAGCTTTGCTACTTCAACTCCCCTGTTGGAGTTTCTTTGTATTACTTCCATCATATTGGGCAGGAGGGTCGTTCTCATTGATGAAAAATCCTCACCCAGGGGATTAAGTATGCGCACATAATTTCTTAAGCTGCTGTCTTCCCCGGCGCATATATTGTCATAGGCCTTGGGGCTTATGAATGAATAGGTAGTTATTTCATACAAACCCATACCGGTAAGGAGAGATTTTATCTCATCTTCAACCATGCGTAAATCGGATTTCCTTCCAACCCTGGTGCTGCCTCTTAAGGGCTTTGATTCAATGTCTTCAAATCCGTAGAGCCTGCCAACTTCTTCTATTAAATCGGCTTCCTGCTCAATATCCGTTCTGAAGTAAGGAATTCTCGATGTTATTTTCTCACCGTCATATACCGATTCAATTTCCAATGTATTAAGGAACTTGAGCATATCGGCCACCGGGATTTCAGCCCCTAAAAGGGCATTTGCCCTGTGGGGTCTCAAGGTTACCACGGGAGGCTCGTATTCGCTTTTGCCTGCCTGGAGATAGCCGCCGACAACCGTTCCGGCTCCGATCATTTCAATCAACTGGCAGACCCTGTTGCTGGCAATCTCGCATAACACGTAGCCTATGGGCTTTTCGTTACGGGCTGACGCTTCCGACCTTAAGCCTAATTTTTTGGATGTTTCCCTTATGGATTTGGGATTGAAGTTTGCTGTTTCCAATGCCAAAATCTTGGTATCGTCGCAAATTTCCGAATAATATCCTCCCATTACTCCCGCTATGCAGGCCGGCTTTTCAGCATCGGCTATTACAAGCATATTGGTGTCAAGGTCTCTTTCAACCTGGTCAATTGTAACTATTTTTTCTCCTTGTCTTGCCCTTCTTGCAATCAGCTTTCTGCCTTCTAATTTTTCGAGGTCATAAGCATGGATGGGCTGGCCCAATTCAAGCATTACGAAATTGGTCACGTCAACTATGTTATTAATGGGTCTCATCCCCGCATCCATGAGGATTCTCTGCATCCACAAGGGGGACGGCCCTATTTTAAGATCCTTGATTACCCTTGCATAAAAACGGGAACACAAGTCTTCATCTTCAATTTCAACCCCATTAAGATAATCCTTGATGTTTCCTTCTTCCTTCTTAATTTCAATTTTAGGAAACCTGAACCGGGTCCCCAAAGTTGCGGCTGTTTCTCTTGCCATCCCCACAATATTAAGACAGTCCGGCCTGTTGAAGGTAACTTCAACTTCCAGGGCACTTCCGGTCAAATCCAGTACATCCTTGATATCCGCACCAAGGGGAGTGTCCGGAGGCAGGATAATTATTCCGTCTCTTGATTCCTTTGGAATCACCTTGTCATCAAAACCTAATTCTTCGTAGGAAACCATCATTCCATAGGATGGAAGCCCCCTGAAATTGGATTTCTTGATTTTTAACCCGTTTGGGAGCTCAGCTCCTTCCAGGGCTACAGGAACCACATCGTCCTTTTTTATATTCTTGGCCCCGGTTATTATCTGCAGGGGTTCTCCTTCATTTATATCAATCTTTGTAACCACTAACTTGTCGGCATTGGGATGCTGGGCTATTTCAAGTATCCTTCCCGTAACAACACCCTTTACTTCCTTGTTATAGTCTATAACCGCATCCACATGGGACCCGGTGAGGGTCAATTTATCCGCCAAAGTTTTATCGTCAACATCTATGTCCACATACTTTTTCATCCATTTTATAGGTACTAACATTTATATCCCTCCTAAAATTGTTTTAAGAATCTCACATCATTTTCAAAGAGCAACCTGATGTTGGGGATTCCGTACTTAACCATGGCAACCCTGTCAATTCCCATACCGAAAGCATAGCCCGAATAAACCTCAGGGTCCAGGCCGCAGTTTCTGAGAACATTGGGATGGGTCATGCCGCAGCCCAAAAGCTCCATGCTCCACCCTGTTCCGTTGCAGGCCGGGCATCCCTTGCCCATGCATATGGGGCAGGATACATCAACCTCTGCGCTTGGTTCCGTAAAGGGGAAGTTATGAGGCCTGAAGCGGGTTTTCATCCTGCTTCCGAAAAGTTCCTTGACAAACTGGTCGATTGAGTCCTTGAGGTTGGCCAGGGTAACCCCCTTGTCTACAACTAAACACTCCATTTGATGGAACATGGGTGAATGGGTGTCATCCACATCGTCAAAGCGGAAGGTTCTTCCGGTGGATACCATACGAATGGGGAGTTTCCCTTCTTTTACGGCCTCCTTCATAACCCTTATTTCTACAGGAGATGTATGGGTCCTTAATACCAGGTTATCCGAAATATAAAAGGTATCTGACCAGTCTCTTGAAGGATGGTCGTAGGGTGTGTTTAAATCATCAAAGTTGTTGGCTACGGTTTCGATTTCGGGACCGCTGACAACATCGTATCCCATTCGCATAAACACGCTTTCCAGCTCTTCTTTAACCCTCATTAAAGGATGCCTCCTGCCTATCTCAGGATACCTGCCGGGCATTGTTATGTCCAGGGTTTCCTTTTTAAGCCTTTCCTCCGATTCCCTTAAATGAACTGCTTCCTTGGCTGCTTGGATTTCTTCTTCTATAAGAGCCCTCACTTCATTGGCTAATTTACCCACTTCCGGTCTTTCCTCCTCGGAAAGCGAACCCATGGAGCGCAAAATTGCAGTTAATTCGCCTTTTTTACCAAGATATTGGATACGAATTTTTTCAATTTCGGAAAGGTCCTTGCATTCTTTTAAACGGTCCAATGCTTGAGTTTTTAGTTTTAATAATTGGTCTTTCATAACTACTCCTTTCATTCCTTGCTGATAATTAAAATTCCAATGAATAACTTTTTTATTCTGAGATCCTTCGCTTCGCTCAGGATGACAGCCAGTGTGTCATTCTGAGGGCGTCAGCCCGAAGAATCCCCTAGAGATTTTTCGTTTCGCTCAGGATGACAAGATTCTCCCATGATACAAAAAGACTTCGTCTCATAAGAGGCGAAGTCCGCGGTACCACTCTTTTTCACTTCTGAAATAAAATCATTATTCCAAAAGCCTTGTTTTGATAACGGGTTTTCCCGTGCAAAACTACTAATTTTCGTCTTGCAGGCTCCAAAGCGAAACTTCGGTATAAATGCCTAAAACCACTTGCAGCCTGTGATGGTTTTTCTCTTAAAGGCATTTGCTTATACTTACTACTCTTTATCATTGCCGGAACTTATTAAATTATGATGAGATCCTTCTCTTGCGCCCAGGATGACATCAAGAGGTTTGGGCATTTTTACAAATTATACTATAAGGAAAAGTTTATTTCAATAGCTTTTTTCTAATTTCATATATGCATATGCCGGCTGCCACCGACGCATTGAGGGATTCTGCCTTTCCTGACATTTTTATGGTCAGGGCAATATCCGAATCCTTTATTATATGGTCGGCAACCCCCTGGCCTTCGTTACCTATAACCAGGCAGATTTTCCTTCTATTATCCATATTGTCAAAAGTATATTCGGAATCAACCACCGTTGACACCAGGTAATAGCCTTTATTTTTCAAAATATTTATAATTTCCCCGTCATCTTCCGCGAAAATCATGGGGATTCTAAAAAGGGCTCCGGCTGAGGCACGGACAACCTTGGGATTGTAAGCATCAACACACCCCTTGTTCAATATCAGGGCAGCAGGTCCGAAGGCATCGGCACTTCTCATGATGGCACCCAAATTACCCGGATCCTGAATCCTGTCACACATTATGACGAAAGGATACTTGTCCGTAATCTCATTAGGACTTAAGGAGTTTTTGCTTATTACGGCAAGGACTCCCTGGGCATTGACAGTATCTGCCGCACTTTCAAAGACCTTTGCCGAGCATACAAGCACTTTGCTCTTATCCATGGAAGCCATTATCTTATTTATTTCATTCTTATCAAGAACTTCCTCGCTTACAAGCAAAAGCTTTATATCTGCCTTTTCTCTCAGGGCTTCGGAAACAAACTTGACCCCTTCTACGACAAATGCCTTTTCCTGGTCCCTGAATTTCTTAATATATAAATTTCTTATGTATTTAATTTTACCGTTATCCTTGCTCCTGATAATATCCATATATACTCCAAGGGGACACTTTCCTTTCGGTGTGTCCCCGTAACCTTATTTTGCTGTCTTATGCATTTTTAACTTGCTCTACTAACTTTGCGAATCCTGCAGGATCGTGCACTGCCATTTCTGAAAGCATCTTCCTGTTAATTTCAATGTTGTTAACTTTCAAAAGATTCATAAACTTGCTGTATGATAAACCGTTTTGTCTTGCTGCGGCATTAATTCTTGCAATCCACAACTGCCTGAATTCCCTTTTTCTTAATTTTCTTCCCACGTAAGCATAGGAAAGGGACTTCATAACTGCTTGATTTGCTGTTCTATATAATTTACTCTTTGCTCCAAAGTATCCTTTAGCAAGTTTCAATACTTTTCTATGGTTTTTCTTAGCATTAACAGCACCTTTTACTCTTGCCATCTTCCTTCCTCCTCTGGTTATTTTAATATGGTATCAGTTTGCTAATTCTTTTTTCATCAGCTTGTGATACTAATGTACCTTGTCTTAAACTTCTGATTGACTTTGATGCTTTTTTCCCTGTGAAGTGATTCTTTCCTGATTTTGCCCTCTGTATTTTACCGCTTCCGGTTTTTCTAAATCTCTTGGCAGCTGATCTGTTTGTTTTAATTTTTGGCATAGTGGTTCCTCCTTAAGTTATTTTTTTGGCGTCAAAAACATACTCATATTTTTGCCTTCAACAGTCGGTTGTTTATCTATAACAGAATATTCTGATGTCATTTCAGCAAATTGCATTAATACTTCTCTGCCTAATTCCATCTTCCCCAACTCTCTACCTCTGAATCGCACAACAACTTTAACCCTGTCCCCGTCTTCAAGAAATCTTGCCGCATTTTTTGCTTTTACGGCCAGGTCATGTTCCTCAATATTGGGCGTCATCCTGATTTCCTTGACATTAATCACTTTTTGCTTCTTTTTGGACGCTTTTTCTTTTTTTGCCTGGGCGTATTTAAACTTTCCATAATTCATGATCCTGCACACGGGCGGTTCTGCGTTAGGGGACACATTGACCAGGTCAAGTTTTTTGCTTTCGGCAATTTTTAATGCCTCTTTGGTACTCATGATACCAAGCTGGCTTCCGTCAGAGTCGATGACTCTTACTTCTTTTTCACGAATTTGCTCGTTGATTTGAAGTTCTTTTATAACTTTTCCCTCCTTTAATATTGCAAATGCTATAAAAAAAATAGCGAACTTCACCGCTATCTTAAAAACACAAAATAATTGCATTTATATTTAACCAGGCTGGCAGTTAATAAAACGCCGCAAGGTGAGAAGCGGTTACTTCTTCTTGAACACTAAATTAGTATATACAAGATTACAATAAATGTCAACATTTATTTATCTTTTTATGTCATAACTTTTTTTGTAATGGAGAAGATAAAAACACAGCAAACCTAGAGTTCATCTTTCGACATAAGGAGGTAACATGAAAATAAGATTTTTCCCCGTGATAATTATCTTAATTGCATATATATTTTTCTTTGCGTCAATGCCTCAAAACATGAAATTACCGGTGCTGTATATGACTCCGCTTATATTATATACTATGTTCATTTCAAAAGCTATGTTAATTATTATCAAAAAAAAGCACAGTGAAGATGATGTGGAAGTAAATGAAAGCTTAGCTTCGGTTTCATATTTCGAAAAGAAAAAAACCGAAGAACCCAAAATTCAAATAAGCTTTGACGACGTTGCAGGACTTGAGGAAATCAAGGAGGATCTGACGGACATAATTGATTTTTTGAACAATGAAGACAAATACAGGATGATGGATGCCAAAGTCCCGAGAGGCATACTACTATACGGTCCTCCCGGAACCGGCAAGACCCTTATAGCAAAAGCAATTGCAGGAGAAGCAAAGGCGACCTTCATATATGCCAGCGGGTCCGAATTCGTGGAAAAATACGTGGGAGTAGGAGCAAAAAGAGTGAGGACCATATTTGAAAGGGCCAGGAAAGAAGCCCCTAGCATTATATTCATAGATGAAGTTGATGCCTTGGGCGCCAAGAGGAATGCCGACAGCAACAATGAGAAGGACCAGACCTTAAACCAGCTTTTAATTGAGCTTGACGGCTTTAACAACACCAGCAACGTAATAGTGATTGCAGCGACCAACAGGTTGGACCTCCTGGACGAAGCTCTCCTGCGTCCAGGCAGGTTTGACAGGAAAATATACGTGGGAAATCCCAACTTTCATTCCAGGTTGAAAATACTGGAAGTTCATACCAGAAACAAACCCCTGGACAAAAAAGTTCAGTTAAAGGATATAGCCATAAAGACTCATGGTTTTTCAGGAGCCCAGCTTGCCAACATAGCCAACGAAGCAGCCCTTAAGGCAATAAAGGACAAATCAAAGAAAATTACCGTTGAAAATTTCGAATATGCCATTGAAAAAATTGCTGCAGGCCTGGAGATAAAGCATTCAACCGTAAGCGACAAGGAAAAGAGAATCGTTGCCTACCATGAGGCAGGTCATGCGGTTGCAGCCAAGATACTTAATATAGATAAGGTCCAGAAAATTTCCATAATCCCAAGAGACAAGGCCTTAGGATATGTTTTGAAGTTCCCGACTGAAGATAAATTTCTCTACACAAAAAACGAGCTCTTCGACAAGGTAGTCGTCCTCCTGGCGGGCAGGGCTTCCGAAGAAATTTTCATAGGAGAAATATCAACAGGGGCTTCAAATGACATCAAGGAATCCACAAATATTATATACGAGATAATATGCAGCTACGGAATGGGTAAAAACACCCAGAACACCTGCATCGATGAAAGGCTCATAAAGTATTACTTAGACAGCATCAAGGATGAAGCCCAGCAGATGACTGCGGATTCCTACGACAGGGCTCTTTCCATAATCAGGGAAAATGAGGCGGTGGTTGATAAGGTTGCCCAGTACCTGCTTAAATACGAAACCATGAATGCGGAAAAATTGGATGAATTGATGGAAGAATGCCAAAAACGAGCCCTGATATAAGGGGGTGATAAAAATATAAAAAAGGTGCCGGGCACTTTGAAAGGTGCCCGGCACCGCAATATTTTTATCGTCCTTTTAAGTAGTCAATGGGATTTTGTCTTACCCCGTTAAGTCTGACTTCAAAATGGAGGTGATTTCCGGTAGATTCACCCGTTGAACCAACCTGGGCTATAGCCTCACCCTTGGTTACGGCTTGTCCCTCCCGGGCAAGCAATCTTGAGCAATGGGCATAAAGAGTTGCTATGCCTCCACCGTGGTCAACGATTATGTAATTGCCGTAAGAATAATGGTATCCCGCATATATTACAACTCCGCTATTTGCCGCAAGAATATTGGTCCCGTAAGGCGCTGCTATATCCATGCCACCGTGAGTGGACCATTTACCGGTTATTGGGTGTACTCTTCCCCCAAATTCGGATGTTATCCTGTAATTTCCGGGTAGAGGCCACATTAATTCCCCGCCTACATATTCAACGGCACGCTGCAGGGCTATGATATCCTTTTCGATTTGTTTTGACTGCTCTTCCATGGCAGCTTCCTGTCTTAAGATTTCTTCTATGTTGTTCTGCAGGCTTACCATATAGTTTTCTTTAGCCCGGGAAGCAACCATGACTTCGTTTTGCTTGGCATTCAAGTCATTGATTATTGCAGTCAACTCAAGCCTTCTGGTTTCTTGTGCAATTTTTAATTCTTCAACTTCTGCTTTTTGTTCACTGATTTCTTTTAACAGTTCAACATCGCTTTTTATGATTAACTGGATTAAATCCATCCTTGTCAAGGCATCAATAAGGTTTTCAGCATCTAAAATTATTTCCAGGTATCCGCCCGTTCCGTTCATGTACATTGCTCTTAAGCGTTGTTCCAGCAATTCGTTGTTTTTATCAATTTCCTCGGTGAGCTCCTTGATTTTTTGCTCAGATTCTTCGATCCGCATGCAGATTTCCTGCATTTGAACTTCCTGCTTTTCGGCTTCCAGGGTCAAGGCCCTTAATTCACTGTCAAGAATCTGGATTTCCGATTCAATTGATTTCTTTTCACTTTTAAGAGCTTCTGCTTTCTTGCGGATTTCTTTTATCTGGTTTTCTATCTGTTGCTGCTTGTACCTTAAATCAGCGATGCTGCCTCCCGCACTTACAGGGAAGAAACTAAAAAGAGTCAGTGTTAACAGAAGTATTGCAAGACATTTTTTAAACATAACCCTCTCCTTAAATGCTCAAGAACTTTTTCAACGATACCAAACTTCCTAGTATCCCGATGCCGACACCTATTGTCATAAATATTATGATTAGGTCATCCAAAACCATTTCAACACCCACTAAATATCCCGACATTCCCGATATGAGGGCCACGTAGCGGCCCGCAAGATAATTGATGGTGTAGGAGTATCCCAGCATTATAAGCAAAATTGCCACTAAAGACCCTAAGAGGCCCAGCATGATGCCTTCCAGGATTAAGGGCCCTCTTACATATCCGTTTGTAGCCCCTATATACTGCATAAGTTCAATTTCCCTTTGCCTGCTTAAGACCGTTATCTTAATGGTGTTGGAAATTATGAATACGCTTATCAATAAGAGAACTATTGTTATACCTGCTCCAAATCTCTTCACAAAATCGGCCAATTTTATGAGGGTATTTACCGCATCCTGATAGTACCTTACCCTCTCCACCCCTTCAAAAGTTTGAAGCTTGGCGATTACTTCATCCGCCTTGCTGACATCGGTGAGCTGTACAATATAGGTGTCGGGGAAAGGATTGTTCCTCAAGTCCTGGAGCAGGATGGCGTCTTCACCCCAATCCTTCTTCACGCTTTCAAGGGCATAGTCCTTTGTTTGAAAGGCAACTGCCATAACCCCGTCGATTTCCCTGAAGGCCTTGCCCATTTCTTCTATCTGGTCTTCATCCACCCCTTCGGCTATATAAACCGCTATCTGGTCGAAGGTTTCTTTGGCAACCATGGCCATATTATTTACATTTAAAACTACTATCAAAACAAAACCAAGTATTATCAAAACAGCCGTGACTGAGCCGATTGAAGCAGCCCCCATCATTCGATTTCGCCACATGCTTTTGAAGGCCTGCTTGAATATATATTTAATCTTCTTCGGGTTCATCTTCATATCCCCCTGTCCTGGTATCCCTTATAATAATACCGCTCTTGAGCTCTATCACTCTCTTTTGGAAAAAGTTTACTATTTCCCTGTCGTGGGTGGCCATGATAACCGTGGTTCCCCGCCTGTTTATCTCTGCCAGTATTTTCATGATTTCCTTGGATGTTTCCAAGTCCAGGTTGCCGGTAGGCTCGTCCGCAATTACGGTTTCAGGTTTGTTGATTATGGCTCTTGCAATTGCAACCCTCTGCTGCTCCCCACCCGACAATTCGTCGGGATAATACTTGGCCTTATCGCTCAATCCCACCATACTGAGAACCAGGGGAACTTCCCTTCTTATGTTTTTTGACGGAGCACAAATCATTTCCATTGCAAAGGCAACATTTTCATATACGGTCAGCTTGGGAAGAAGCCTGTAATCCTGGAAAATGAAGCCGATTTTTCTCCTGTATTCTGCTAAGCTTCTTTTTCTTATCTTGTTGATATCCTGGTTGTTATATGTAATAATCCCTTGTGTAGGGCTGATTTCTCTCAACAACAGCTTTATCAGGGTACTTTTGCCCGCCCCGCTTTTTCCGACTATGAATATAAATTCACCCTTGTCAATTTTTAAATTAATGTCTTTAACGGCGGTAAAAGTCTTTTTGTATATTTTCGTAACATGGCTAAACTCAATCACTGGTCGTTCACCTCATAGCGTATAGTATTAATATAACATAAAATGACAAAATTTCAACTATTATTATGATATTTTACAATATTTTTAAAGGAAATGAAATGTTTAATTTTTACATAAATAAAAATATATGTAATAGCCTTGTAAATTTAAGCGTGATCCAATAATTCCATTGTCATCCTGAGCGAAGCGAAGGATTCCATTGTATTCTTCAGGCCAAAGCTCTAAGAATGACAGTTTGCAGGTTGTTCATAGAATGACAAATAAGTACAATTTCAATAATGACAGATATGTTAAAGTTTCTAAGCAACACAAAAAACTGTCTTTTCTGGACTCTATAAAATCCAAAAAAGACAGTTTTTGACAATTTGTAACAAATAACTTGGAGTTAGTTCTTGTACTCCCTTTCCAGGATCACCTTCTGGGGCAATTCTTCCAGTTCGGTTTTAACAACGGCAAAAGGATATGTCAGCACTTGTGCCGTAACATCACCCGGTTTGGGATCCTTGTAACGGGCATATACGGTCAGCACCCTTTCCCCGTCTACTTCGCTTAAAGTTATTTTATCTATTTCAACTTCGTAGCCTGCCGTGTTTTTTTCACCTCTTGTTACAACAACAAAGATTTCGTCATTTATTCTGCACACTAAGGCTTTTTCTTTCATCCTGTAGTTGGGAAGCACCTCGGTGATTTGTTTTGGTATATTTTCAGGACTAATATTATCAAAACTCACGTTTTGTACACCCTTCCCTCTAAAATACCTGAAAAAAAACAAAATTGCAGCAATGAATACTATAATCGCAACTATGGTTATTATTCTTTTCATGAACATCCCCCCACATATTTACTCTTTATATTTTATTCTCCATGTACTTTTTTATGCTAAAAAGGTTGTTTATTAAATATGCAATAAAGTAATTGACATCAATGCTTGTCTTTAAGTATAATTTAATATACGAAGGGAGTTGAAAATATGTCGTGCAACTGTAGTGAATTTCAAAAAACAACAGCTGAACTGCAATTGTTGAACAAGAGCATCCTGGATATCGTAACGAAATTAGACGAGCAAACATCCATGCTTAACAGGGCTGTTTTCAAGTCTGCTACCCATTGCGGCTGCATTGAAATACATGCGACCAAGCAAATATTTTCACCGGACAAATCTTTGGAAGAGAACCAAAAGGAGTTGGATACCCACGTTGAAGGTGACCTGTGTCCCAAATGCAGGGATAAGATCGAGGAAGAAATGGGTGAATTGTTATTCTACCTGGCATCCATGTGTCAAGCTCTTGATCTTGACCTGGCCGAAATCATGTCAAAAAAGTATGAGCACCTGAAAACCTTGGGAATATACAACCTTTTGTAAGAAGAATACACTTAATTTGACATAAAACAAAATGAGATCCTTTGCTATGCAATTGTATCTCTTTTTTGTATGCTTATTCTTATTGTGCAAACGTTAACAAACTTCTTGAGGTCTTATATAATTATATATAAAAATATATAAAAAAACACTTAGGAGGATTTTATGAAAAAAGGCAAAAGAATTATTTCAATTCTTTTAGTACTGGTAATGTTGTTTTCAGTGGCAGGGTGCCAGTCTCAGCAGACAGTTGAAGAACCACCCAAGGAACCGGAAACAGAGGCTTTGTACACACCGGGTACCTATACCGGGAAGGGTGCAGGAATTAACGGTGAGATCCAGGTAGAAGTGACTGTGACCGAAAATGAAATAACAGACATAAAAGTTGTGTCACATAATGAAACTCCGGGTGTAAGCGATCTTGCAATATCGGATATACCTGCAAACATAGTTAAGCACCAAAGCTTAGGTATCGATATAATAGCAGGCGCTACCGGATCAAGCCGTGGAATTCTTGAAGCCGTAGCCAATGCCCTTGAACAGGCAGGAGCCGATATTGAAGCCTTGAAGGCAAAAGAAGTAAAATCCGAAACAGGTCCTTTAAAAACAACTGAAAAAGAAGTAGATGTTGTTGTTATTGGAGCAGGTGGTGCCGGATTAGCAGCAGCAGTTTCAGCCCACCAAAACGGAGCAACCGTATTAGTTTTGGAAAAGATGCCCAAAGTAGGAGGCAATACCATCCTTTCAGGTGCAGCCTACAATGCAGTTGACCCGGAAAGGCAAAAAGCCTTAGGAATTGAAGACTCCATAGACCTGCATTTCCAGCAGACCTATGAAGGCGGAGATAAGGTGGGCAATCCTGAATTAATAAGAATTTTGGTTGAAAACGCCTATCCGACTCTTGAATGGCTGGAAAGCTTAGGAATGGAATTCACTGATTATGTATTTACGGTTGCAGGAGGCTTGTGGCCAAGGGCCCACAGACCTGTTATGCCTTTGGGAACCGGGTATATTACCACTTTCATGAACTACATAGAAAACAACAGCTCTGAAATGGAAGTAATGCTTAATACCAGGGCTACCAACATCATAATGGAAAACGGAAGAGCCGTTGGAGTCAGGGCGGATGGTCCGGAAGGTCCGGTTATTGCAAGAGCAAGAAAGGGTGTTGTAATAGCAACCGGCGGATTCAGCAGGAATAAAGAAATGTTGAAAGAATACAATAAAGCTTGGCCGGATTTAACAGATGCCGTTTCAACCAACCATCCGGGCGCAACCGGTGACGGAATTATGATGGCCGTTGAAGTCGGTGCAAACCTTGTAGGTATGGAACACATCCAGCTCTTGCCCCTGGGAGACCCTGAAACGGGAAGTTTGGCAGGCAATATTGAGCAAGCCGTTGAAAACCGTATATTCATAAACAAAGAAGGTAAGAGGTTCGTTGATGAAGGCGGCCGAAGGGATGATATGACCAGGGCCTTGTTTGAGCAGGAAGACCAGTTAATGTGGATCGTACTTGACAGCAAGAACTATCCTGATCCGGCAACAACAAAGAATAACTTCAATGAAACCATCGATGAGCTGGTAGCGGCAGGAAAAGCATTTAAAGCAGATACCCTGGAAGACCTGGCAGCCCAGATAGGAGTAAATGCTGACAACCTGGTAGCTGCCGTGGAAGAATTCAACAAACATGTTGAAACCAAGGAGCCCGATGAATTCGGAAGAACCCTCTACCAGTGGAAGATAGATACTCCTCCGTATTATGCCGGAGCAAGAAAACCGACGGTTCACCACACCATGGGTGGTATTGAAATCAATGCCCAAGCTCAGGTTATAGATACCAACGGAAATGTAATACCCGGTTTATACGCAGCCGGTGAGACTACAGGCGGTATCCACGGAACCAACCGTCTTGGCGGAAATGCCCTGGCAGACATTAACACATTCGGTAGAATTGCAGGCAGGAATGCCGCAACCATGGAGTAAGAAGAGGAAACTTCTTGTAAACATAAAATACCATCTTGGGACAGTTGCACAACTGTCCCATTTTATTCCAAAAAACATATTGAAAATATTACCATTGGGTGATATAATTATTCCAGGTGATTTCTTATGGAAGTTGAAGTGCGCTTGTTCGCATCTTTTAGAGTCGGTCGGTTTAATAGCAAACGTTTTACCGTGGATGATAAAACCAAGATAATTGATATTCTTAATATTTTGAACATCAGGAAAGAAGAATTGGGTATAGTGCTTGTAAACGGCAAATACAGCGGCATTGATGCAAATTTGAACGACAATGATGTGCTGACAATATTTCCTCCCGTTGCAGGAGGGTAATATAAATATATATCCCGATTCATATCAGCCCACAGGGTTCTTATGAACGATAGGCGTAAAAAGCAATTTTTACACCAGCCATTGCGCAAAGGGATACAAATTAACAGGGTTAATTTGTATCCCTTTTATTTTAATCCCCGGGATTAAAATATGCTGTTATCATTCTCAATTTTAAGGAGGGTTATTAAATGTCCAAAGGTTTAGTTGTTTCACCTGACAAATGTACCGGCTGCAGAACATGTGAACTGGCATGCTCCTACAGCAAAAGTGATGCCTTTAACCCCAAAGATTCTGCAATATCAGTACTCTTTTACGAAGATGTGGGATTAAGGGTTCCTATGATGTGTATGCAGTGTGATGAGCCTCACTGCGTAAAAGTATGTGTGGTTAATGCTCTTAGCAAGGATGAAAAGACAGGTGTTGTAAATTACGACAAGGAAAAATGCATTGGCTGCAAAATGTGCATCAGCGCCTGCCCCTTTGGTAACATGACTTACAGCATCAGGCTTAAAGAAGTTATCAAATGCGATTTATGCAAGGGAGATCCCCAGTGTGTAAAAATGTGTAATTATGGAGCTCTTCAGTACAAGGAATTAGACTCAACCCTGGATAAAAGAAAAATTATTGCCAACCAATTTAAAGAGGCATTTGGAGAGGGGGCTAAATAATGAGAGGTTACACTGAAAAAATAATAAGAGTCGACTTAACCAATAAAACCATAAAGATTGAAAAATTAAACATGGATTATGCCAAGGAATACATAGGCGGCAGAGGTCTGGCTACTAAATACTTATATGAAGAAATCGACCCTCAAATCGATCCCTTAAGTCCAGAAAACAAGCTTATATTTATGACCGGTCCGGTTACGGGAACAAATGCCACATGCGCAGGCAGGTTCAATGTAGTGGCAAAAGCTCCCTTAACAGGCACGATCGGTGCAGCAAATTCAGGAGGTTATTTTGGTCCCGAATTGAAATTTGCCGGCTATGACGGAATTATATTTGAAGGAAAAGCAAACTCTCCTGTTTACCTGCATATAAACGATGATTTGGTAGAATTAAAGGATGCTTCACATGTTTGGGGCAAAGATGTATTTGAAACAACCGATATTCTCTTAAGTGAAAATGAAGAAGATGCCAAGGTTGCTTGTATAGGACCGGCAGGTGAAAAGTTGGTTCTTTTTGCAGCGGTTATGAATGACAAGGACAGGGCTGCAGGAAGATCCGGACTTGGTGCCGTAATGGGTTCCAAAAACTTAAAGGCCGTTGTTGTGAAAGGCACCAAGGGCTTAAGTGTTGCCAATCCAATGCAGTTTAACAAGGCCGTAGCCAATGCAAGAGAAAAAGTTACATCTCATGCTGTAACCGGTACCGGAGGTGGTCTTGCAACTTACGGAACTGAAATCCTGGTTAATATATTAAACGAAATGCATGCATTCCCTACAAACAACTGGCAAGCTTCAAGATTTGAAGAAGCAGAAAAAATCAGCGGCGAATACCTGACAGAAAATTACCTGGTAAGAAATAAAGCATGCTTTGCTTGTCCGATAGGCTGCGGCAGGACAATAAGAATTCCTGACGGCAAATACAAGGGTATCGTAGGCGGTCCCGAGTATGAAGCAGGCTGGTCCTACGGAGCTTCCTGCGGAATCAGCGATTTAAACGAAATAAACAAGGCAAACCATGTTTGCAACATGCTTGGTCTTGACCCCATTACCATGGGAGCAACCATTGCCTGTGCCATGGAATTGTTTGAAAAAGGATATATAAGCAAGGAAGATCTGGACGGAGAAGAATTAAGATTCGGAGATGCTTTAAGCATCATGAAATTAACCGAAAAAACAGGTTACAGACAGGGATTCGGCGACAAGCTGGCCTTAGGCTCCTACCGCTTGGCTGAAATGTATGGTCATCCCGAATTGTCAATGACCGTTAAAAAACAAGAAATGCCTGCATATGACGGAAGAGCTATCCAGGGAATGGGTCTTTCCTACGCAACCAGCAACAGGGGCGGTTGCCATGTAAGAGGATATGTTACCTCAACTGAAGTATTGGGTATACCCATGAAAACAGATCCATTGTCAACCGAAGGCAAGCCTGCCCTGCTTAAACTCTTCCAGGATTTAACCGCCTTAGTTGATTCATCGGATATCTGCCTGTTCACAACCTTTGCAATAGGACTTCCGGAAGTATCAGGAATGCTGCGAGGCGCCACGGGATTTGAATTTACAGACGAAGAAATGCTGAAAATCGGAGAAAGAATCTGGAACCTTGAAAAACTGTTTAACATAGAAGCAGGCTTAACAAGAGAAGATGACATGCTTCCTCCAAGGCTCTTAAAAGAACCTGTAACAAGCGGCCCATCAAAGGGTAAGGTAACAGAACTGCAGACCATGCTTGATGAATACTACCAGGTTAGAGGCTGGGACGAATATGGAGTTCCCACGGAAGAAAAATTAAATGAACTCTCAATAAGCAGCAGGCGTTTGGCAGAAGCGTTTTAATAAAAGCAACCCGGAGTATCTTCATACTCCGGGTTTCATAACTATAAACGAAGGTGATTTCATGACAATAGATACAATTGATATAAACACCATAATCCATAATTACAGGCCGGAAAAAAGATTCACTTTGGCCATTCTCCAGGATATTCAAAACAAGTTTAATTTCATTCCAAAAGAAGCAATTTTCATTATTTCAGATTATTTAAAGGTTCCCGCCAGTGATATATATTCCATGGCAACCTTTTATAAGGCCCTGAGTCTTAAGCCCAAGGGCAGGCACATCATCAAGGTTTGCAACGGCACAGCCTGTCACATCAGGGGTTCCAATACCCTCATAAATGAATTGACCGATTTATTGAATATAAAACCGGGGGAAACAACAGCCGACGGTTTATTTTCGGTTGAAATAGTCAACTGCCTGGGAGCCTGCGCTTTAGCACCCGTTATGGTCGTTGACGACAAATACTTCGGTGCCATGACCAAGGATAAAGTTATCGAAGTAATCAATGAATACAAGGAGGCAGTTGAAAATGGCAAGTAGAAAAATTTTGGTATGCTGCGGTACAGGCTGCCTTGCAAACAACAGTTTTGACATATATACCCGATTCCTTGAAAAATTAAAAGATACAAACACAGAAGTAATCCCTGAAATAAAAGCCACCGGATGCAACGGCCTTTGCGAGAAAGGTCCCGTAGTAAAAATCCTGCCTGATGAAATCTCATATTTTAAAGTCAAGGCAAAAGATGTAGATGAGATTGTTTCAAAAACAATTTTAAAGGGTGAAATAATAGACAGGCTTCTTTATTTTGATACCAACAGCAAGAAAAAAATTGTATCCCATAAGGATGCCAGCTTCTACAAACACCAGCATAAAATCGCCCTTAGAAACATTGGTGAAATTGACCCTAAAAATATTGAAGATTACAAGGAAAGAAACGGTTTTGAGGCCTTACGCAAGGTTTTGTTTGAAATGACTCCCGATGAAGTAATAACTGAAGTTGAAAAATCAGGCTTAAGAGGCAGGGGAGGTGCAGGTTTCCCTACGGGAAGCAAGTGGAGAACCTGCTCTAAATACGATAATTATCCCAAATATGTGGTATGTAACGGAGACGAAGGAGACCCCGGCGCTTTCATGGACAGAAGCATCATGGAAGGTGACCCCAACACGGTTATTGAAGGAATGATTATTTGCGGTTATGCAATAAATTCAAATCGGGGATTTCTTTATATCAGGGACGAATACCAATTAGCCAGGGAAAATATGCAGACAGCAATCAACAACGCCAGAAAACATGGCTTCCTGGGAAAAAATATCCTGGGCAGCGGCTTTGATTTTGATTTGGAAATAGTAAGGGGCGGCGGTGCTTTTGTATGTGGAGAATCAAGCGCCCTGATGGCTTCCATTGAAGGAAATGTGGGAGAACCGAGGGCAAAATACATTAGAAGCGTAGAAAAAGGACTTTGGGACAAACCTACGGTTTTAAACAACGTGGAAACCTGGGCAAACATACCGCCCATTATTTTAAACGGAGCCCAATGGTTTAAGCAAATAGGTACAGAAAAAAATTCCGGAACAAAAGTTTTTTCTCTTGTAGGCAAAGTAAAGAATACAGGTTTGGTTGAAATTCCCATGGGAACTACCTTAAGGGAATTGGTATTTGATATAGGCGGAGGAATTATTAAAGACAGACCCTTTAAAGCAGCCCAGACGGGAGGACCTTCGGGAGGTTGTATTCCTGCTGAATACCTTGATATATCCCTTGATTTTGACAATTTGAGCAGGATTGGCTCCATGATGGGGTCAGGAGGAGTTATCGTAATGGATGATACCACCTGTATGGTTGAACTTGCCAGGTATTACATGGAATTCTTGTCTGAAGAATCCTGCGGCAAATGTACCACCTGCAGGGAAGGAATAAATACCATGCTCAATATCCTTAATAGGATTACCTTGGGTCAAGGCCGGGAGGAAGATATTGATTTGCTTATAAGTTTAAGCGAAACTATTAAAGATGCCTCCCTCTGCGGTTTAGGCAAGACTGCACCTAATCCTGTTATGACCACCTTAAAATATTTCAGGGATGAATATATGGAACACATTGTTGACAAAAGATGTCCTGCTGGAGTATGCAAAAATCTTACCTCCTATTCAATAGACCCGGATACATGCATCGGCTGCAGTGCCTGTGCAAGAAAATGTCCTGTAAATGCTATTGAAGGAGAATTGAAAAAACCTCACGTTATACACAAAGACAAGTGTATTAAGTGCGGTACCTGTTTCACTGTATGTCCTTCAGGAGCAGTTAAGATAGGAGGTGGATTAATTGAAAGTTATAATAAATAATATTGAATATGAAGGCCTCCCCGGAGAGACCCTGATGGAATTAGCCAAAAGAAACAAGGTCAATATTCCCAACCTTTGTCATAAGGAAGGATTTGAAGGTCAGGGCAGGTGCAGGCTTTGCATGGTTGAAGCAAGAGAAGGTAATAAAACAAAGATTGTTTCAGCATGTGTTTATCCCATACATGATGGCCTGGAGGTTAATACCGACTCGGAAAAAATAAGAGCCATGAGAAAAAACATCATACTTCTCCTCCTGCTTAAGACTCCAAACAATGAATATATTAAAAAATTAGCCGAAGAATATGATGTAAAAGCTCCCGAAAGATATATGGATTTCAGTATTAATGAAAATTGCATCCTCTGCGGCCTTTGCGTCAAAGCTTGTGAAAAAATGGGTACTTCAGCCATATCCCTGGTAAACAGGGGAACCGGCAAGAAAGTTTCCACCCCCTTTGATGACCCTTCAAAGGATTGTATAGGTTGCGGTGCATGTGCCCAGGTGTGTCCTACAAATGCAATAACCATGACAGAAGCCAATGGGGTCAGGACAATCTGGAACAAGGAATTCAAAATGGTTCAATGCTCCATATGCAATAAGCATTATACGACAGAAGAAGCGCTTGATTTTATTGAAAGCCGTTTAGGAAATGAAGAAGAAAAAGTCTGTGACACATGCAGGAAAAAAATAATTTCAGAGAAATTTAAAGAGTCATACAAAAATATTTTTGGACAGCCGTAACACTTTGTACAATTTTGAATATAGTAATACTGAGCTTGACTCAAAATTTAAAACGAATAAGGTGTAATGATGAGCTGTTGCAGAAATAGAAATAGAGATAGAGACGATGTTTTGGGTATTCAGAGGATTGCTCTCCGAGGTCCCGGTTGCATAGATGGTACAGGACGATGCCGGGGTGTTTTAGGAACCGGCGGAAGAAGAAGATGCGAAGATTTGCTGGAAGCTGCGGAAGATTTCTGTGAAGAGGTTTTTGGCGACAGGGGCAGAAGGTGCTGTAGCAATGTTTTAGGCACGGGCGGAGAAAGATTTCGCTGCAGCAACAGGGATCTCTTAGGAATTCGAGACAGGGAATTCCGTTGTGACAACAGGCGGGTCATGGGAGCAGGAGAATCTGATAACTGCGGTCAGGTATTCGGAACCGGCGGCGGATTCCAGCGCCATAGTATTGCAGGTGCAGGCGGCAGAAGGCGCAGATGCGCACCCTCATGCAGGGATTTAAAAACGCCGGCAACCGTACCCAGATAAGAAGGAGGGGACATTCCAAGGGGGTGTCCCCTTTAATAATTCAAAAAATTTTTTTGCAACTATTAACAGTTTATTTTTTTGCTCAAGGTTAATACTAAGAATAAGCTTCAGTGTAAGAAAGGAGCAATCATATGAGCAAAAATAAATTATTGGTTCCTGAAGCTAAACAGGCTATAAACGAATTAAAGATGGAAATAGCCCAAGAGTTGGGTATGCCTGTCATTAACAAGGCAGATTCAAAAATGTATCCGGCTCTGGTCAACGGCCTCAGTGTAAGGGAAATGGTCCGAAGGGGCGAAGAGATGCTTATTAACAAAAACTCTCCCAGGGACACGGACATTTATTGATTTGCAAAAAAACCTAAAACGCCTCCAATGAGGCGTTTTACCGTTTTTTATTCCATTTCCAATATTGAATACATTAAATCCTTGGTTGCCAGATAATCTATAATGTAAAAGGAAATACCGTTTCGGGTCTCCGGGTGTCCGGGAAGTGTATGGAAATTTATATTTTCTGTGGACAGTCCTATGCAGCTCATAGCTAAGGATGTAGCTTCCGTCAAAGTGAAATCCGTGCTTAAATAGGGGTATACCTCTTTTACAACTTTGGGCAGTTTAAGTGACAAGGCCTTCTTGATTGCCGCTTTTACAAAGTTCTGCTGGGCTTCGATACGGCCTAAATCCCCGTTGGAATATCCTGAATAGCCGGGATAATTTGTTTTCCTGAACCTTAGAAACTCCATTGCCCTGTCCCCTTCAATAAGCTGTTTTCCGGCAGGAATGTCTATATCCAGGGGAGGGTTGGCATAGGGGTCAGTGTACCTCATATGAAAAGGCACGTCCACCTCTACCCCGCCTATGGCATCAACGGCGGCTCTTACCCCGTCGTAATCGATAGTAACGTACTTATCCGGTTTAATCCCCGTTATATGGTAAATTATTTCAGATAATCCTTCTATACCTTTAACCGCATATACGGAATTTATCTTATTGTTACCGCTGTTAACAAATCCGTCCCTTTCAACGTAAGAATCCCTGGGTATGGAAATAACATCCCCGGTCTTGCTTTTGCTGTCATATGATACCAGCATGATGGTATCGGATCTCTTGCTTTCTAATCCCAACAAGAGTACGTTTATTCTGCCGTCCTTGTCTTTATTGCCTAATACATCAAATATATCGGTGGCATCAACGCTTCCTTCGGGCAGTTTGCCGCTTAGCCAAATCAAGCCGCCTATGATAATCACTGAAAAGCAAACAAGGGAAATGAAGAAAACTTTGAAAAATTGCTTCATTTAAATCCTCCAAACTGATGTATCAAAATTTATGATACCACCACAGACATGCCTTGTAAAGAGTATTTATCTTAATTTTTCATTAAACTCTTTATTATCGGCAATCTTTTGTTCTAAAAAATGTCATCCAGAGCGTAGGAGATTCTTCACTGCGTTCATAATGACATTTACTTAAATTTATTGCAATGACACGATTGTCATCCTGAGCGCAAGCGAAGGATCTCAAGAGATCCTTCGGGCTAAAGCTCTCAGGCTAATATCGCCATAAACGCAAGAGAAAAATAATAAAAATAGTATTAACAATTACTATAGCTTTTCGTTATATGCCTTTTCAAAATTCATAATGGTAAGGTCGCTTTCCAAAAACCTGGCATAGGTGTATAAGACATCAGACAACCTGTTAACGAACTTAAGAAGGGTGTCGCTCACTTCTTCCTTTCGTTTTAAAGATATGATCCTTCTTTCTGCCCTCCTGCAAATGGTCCTGGCAACATGAAGGGCAGCCGAAGCTTCCGATGAGCCCGGTACTATAAAAGCATCCGCCCCCCTTATTTTAGGAAGGTAATCATCTATGATTCTTTCCAAAGCTTCTATATCCTCGTCCTTAATCTTATACTTGTACTTCCCTTCTTCCACGGTTGCCAATTCCCCTGCAACAAAAAACAACCTCATTTGGATTTTTTTCAGGCTTTCTTTTATACTTTCGTCATTTATAAACTTTGAAGCAAACCCTATATAAGAGTTCAACTCATCTATTGTTCCGTAGGATTCCACCCTTAAAGAATCCTTGTCGACCCTTGTCCCGTCATACAAAGATGTCTGGCCCTTATCACCTGTCTTGGTATAAATCTTCATTTAAATCCTCCTTAGTTTTTACTCTTTTGCTTATTTGGTCCGAAATCCTTCCGAATTCCTCCAAAGTAAGCTCTTCTCCCCTTATACCCGGGGATATGCCCGTGTAAACCAAAGATTCCTTTATTATGTCCTTTGAAATATTCAAGCCCTGGCTGAGCCCGTTTAAAATAGTCTTCCTTCTTTGGCCGAAGGAAGCCTTTATAACGGCAAAAAGCATCCTCTCATCAAGTACCCTGATTCTTGGCTCAGGCAAAATTTTCAAAACAAGAACGGCTGAATCAACCTTTGGTCTTGGCATGAAGACCGTATTCGGCACTATCATGGCTATCTCTGTGTCGGCCCTGTACTGAACGGCCAGGGTCAGGGCCCCGTAATCCTTGGTGCCGGCTTTTGAATTAATCCTTTGGGCAACTTCTTTTTGGACCATCACCACAATCCTGGAAACCCGGTACTTTTCCTCCAAGATTTTCGTTATTATGGGGGTAGTTATGTAGTAAGGCAGGTTTGCCACTATTTTTACGTCAAGGCCCTGGAATTCTTCTTCAATAAGCTTGTTTACATCCACCTTTAAAAAATCTTCGTAAATAATCTTTAAATTGGGGTAATTTAGAGTGCCCTTATGAACTTCTTTCAGGTTCTTGTCAACTTCTACGGCTATTACCTTCTTGGCCTTCTTGCACAAAAGCTGGGTCAGGGTTCCAAAACCGGGCCCTATTTCCAAAACTCCCGAATTTTCATCCAGGTCTGCCAGGTCTGCAATTTTATTTATTATGTTCCCATCAATGATAAAATTCTGTCCCAACCTCTTGTTGAGCTTAAAGCCGTACCTGTCAAGAATGTCCATCATTACTTTGGGTGAGTATAATTTTATTTCATCCATTGATATCCTCATTTGCCTTAAGTAAAGCTTCTTCCAATTCTTCTCTTCCAATGCCGAAAGAATTCAGCCTTTTTAAAAACTGCTTTCCGCTGCAATAGCCGATACCCAAGATATCCCCTATCAGGCTTCTTCTTAAGGCTGCCTTATCATTACCAAGCAAGCCGTAATGCATCATGTCATCCATGGTAAATTCCGGGACATTATTCGCAAGCTCAGCCCTTGCATTTTTCAAGGCTTCAATTATGGCTTCCTTTGATGCGTTTTCAACCCCGATATCCCCGTCCTTGCTGGCCATGTCCCTGGGTATGAAGGCATGCTTGCAGTTTTCTATTTCCGAACTCAATATATTCCTGATTTTCTTGCCGGGATAGTCAGGGTCTGTCAATATAATTATTCCCTTATTTTTTGCCGCCTTTTTTATTATACTGATTATTTGGTCATTTATACCTAAGCCGTTGGTAGAAATAACCTGGGCGTCTACTGCCTTCTTGACGGCCGAAACATCCGCCTTGCCTTCAACCACGATTATTTCCTTAATCGATATTCGATCCATCCTGTTTCTCCATCAGATCATGTTCAGCAAGGATTTTATTTTAGTAACCATCAGGTCAACAGCCACCATGTTGTTGCCCCCTTCTGTCACGATAATATCCGCATACTTCTTGCTGGGCTCTATAAACTGTTCATGGGCAGGCCTTACTGTATTCAGGTACTGGTTGATGACGGAATCAAGGCTTCTTTTTCTTTCATTCATGTCCCTGATGATTCTCCTAAGAATCCTTATATCCGCATCAGTATCTACATAAATTTTGATATCTAAGAGTTCTCTTATTCTTTCTTCGTAAAATATCAGGAGGCCTTCAACTATGATTATTTCCTTTGGCTCAACGGTGACCGTTTCCTTTTTCCTGTTGTGTATTGAATAGTCATAGATAGGTTTTTGAATTGAATTGCCTTTTTTCAATTCCTTTATATGTTCCACAAAGAGGTCCGTATCGAAGGCAAAGGGATGGTCATAATTTGTCAGGCACCTTTCCTCGTAAGTCAATGAGCTTTGGTCCTTGTAATATGAATCATGTTCCATGATTGCCACGCTCTTTTCCGGAACCTCCGAGCATATCCTGTTAACTATAGTTGTTTTACCTGAACCGGATCCTCCCGATACTCCTATAAAAATCGGTTTTTTCATAATTCCCTCTCTAAGTATGTTATACTTACAATATACATCATTTTAGACAGATTTTCCACACAAAAATACTCAGCTTTAGAACTATTCGTGTCCGAAACCGTGAGCGGATATTTGCACTTTTATCTTTTAAAAAATAATAAAAATATCAAGCGAACATTTGCAGGACACGATTATTCCAGAATATAAACCTTCACCTGCCTGATTCCGTAGGCCAAGGCATCCTCCTTGCTCTCCATGAACAAATCTATCCTGTATCCCTTGATTGCAGACCCGGTGTCAAGGGCCGTTGCGAAACCATAATCAGGAGACCCGTCCGTGGAAGCTACATACAGCCTGGTACCCAGGGGAATAACGTCAGGATCCACCGCCACCGTACCCGGCTGAACCCTTGCGCCGGATGCAGTGATTCCGTATTCAGGATGGTCGGGATATTTTCCGCAGCTCTCATAGGATAAATCATAAGCCGTAGCTACCATATCCAAGGCCCGGCTGAACCTGAAACCGCTTCTCGAAGTTTTGTTGTCTGCTGTTAATAGTTCCTTGTCTTCTTCCTTGCCTTCCCCGTGATATAGTTTTTCTTTCAGGATTAGTTTAGCCTGTGTAATCTTTTCTTCAGTTTCCTTTGCTTTTTCAACATCTGCAGGTTCTTCAGCAGGGCCGGACTCTCCGGCAAAGATTCTTGAAAAAGCATAAATTGCTTCTTCTTGACCGATTTCAACAGTTATTATCAGGATTATCATCAACGTTATTATAATCAAAACCGGGTAGATTTCTTTTATTTTCATGTTACCACCAACTTTCAACTTTTTCTTGACTGATTTTCATAGGTCAATCACCGAAAAATTTTTCATTATTTTTTGCATAAGTATAAATTTCTTTAACCCTGTTAGTCCCGGTTTCGGGAAGCCAAAATTTTTGGCATAAAGAAGATTATACTTCAAAAAAATTTTTTGGTCAAGTTCTTTTGCCCGATTTTGGCCACATTCGCCCAAAAGTGTGCAAGAATACAGGGTTTGCCCTTTCCGTAACATTAGCAATTTTGTAATAATCAGGCATACTTTCCCACGAAACTTCCAAAAAAAGCAAACAAAAAACAGCCCGGTGGAGGCTGTTTATTATTGCATATATCCTTAAATGCTTGTATATTTATATTCTAAAATCTCATTGTAGAGTTCTTTCATAATCTTTTCAAAAATTACCCCTTCCGAGCCGGGTGCATTGGCCTGGTTGCTTACATGAACCGAAAGGGAAACGAATCTTGCCGCTTCTTCCATAGCTTCCGGCAGGCTCTTCCCCTTCATGTAATAGCCTAAGAACAGAGAAGTAAACAAATCTCCGGTGCCCGGATATCTTTTGTCCACATAGTTGAAAGGAGCCATCCAGAACTTGTCCTCTTCCTTGTCATAACATACATTGATATGTTCGCCTTCCGTAGTTACAACACCCGTAACCAGCGAAATCCTAGGCCCCAGGTCGGAAAGGTCTTTCAAATAGCCCTTTATTTGAGGGATGGTAACCCTTTCGCCGCAATACTCTTTGCCCAGCAAAATGCAGGCTTCAGTCAGATTTGGGGTTATGATGTCAGCTCTTTTTACCAAGTGGGACATTTTTTCTATCATTTTATCGTTATAGGTGGCATAAGTAAAACCATGGTCCCCCATCACAGGGTCCACCAGGACCAAAAGCTTGTTGTTTTTGCTCTTTACCTTATTTATTATATTGCCGATTATATCTATTTGGTCTTCAGAGCCTAAAAACCCGCTGTAAATGCAATCAAACCAAAAATTATTTTTCTCCCAGTAGGAATAGTATTCTTCCATATGGTCAGTAAAATCGAAAAAATAAAATTCCCTGTACTCTGAGTGATTGCTCAATAAGGCTGTAGGCAAGGGACACACCTGGCATCCCAAGGCGGACATAATGGGAAGAATAACCGTCAAAGAGCATCTCCCCACTCCCGACATATCATGAATTGCCATGATTTTAGGAATCTCTTTCATATTATACCCTTTCGATATATTCCGGGACCTTCCTTAAAAAAACACCTGATATATATCCCGTCAAAATTGGGGACATTAGGTAATGTCCCCATACATTAATTATATAACTAATTCTATCACTTCAAAAAGATACAGATTTATCAAATTTTTAGAGGACAGATTTTCTCCTCCTATTGATTCTTCAGAATAACGTCATGAACTCCGCCTTCGGATAAGCTTGTTGCCGAAACAACGGTAAGCCTTGCCTTATCCTTTAGTTCCTTGATTGATCTGGCTCCGCAGTTGCACATAGTCGACTTTATCTTATGGAGGGTGGTTCTCAGGCCGTCATCCAGCTTGCCGGCATAAGGAACATAGGAATCAACCCCCTCTTCAAACTCAAGATTTGCAGTTCCGCCCAAATCATACCTGGCCCAGTTTCTTGCCCTGTTGGATCCTTCTCCCCAATATTCCTTAACATATCCGCTTCCGTATTTTATTTTATTTGTAGGGCTTTCGTCAAAGGCGGCAAAGTATCTTCCCAGCATTACAAAATCAGCTCCCATGGCCAAGGCAAGGGTTATGTGGTAGTCAAGTACAATTCCCCCGTCTGAGCAAATGGGTACATAGACCCCGGTCCTCCTGAAATATTCATCCCTGGCAGCAGCAACATCCATAACGGCCGTAGCCTGGCCTCTCCCTATTCCTTTTTGCTCACGGGTTATGCAGATAGAGCCTCCTCCTATACCCACTTTCACAAAGTCAGCCCCTGCATCGGCCAAGTACCTGAAACCGTCCTGCTCAACTACATTGCCGGCTCCCACCTTAACCTTGCCGTTATAGGTTTCCTTTATCCAGGTGATAGTATCATACTGCCATTCGCTGAAGCCCTCGGATGAGTCGATACAGAGGATATCCGCCCCGGCTTCCACAAGGGCCGGAACCCTTTCCTTGTAATCCCTGGAATTAATACCGGCCCCAACCACATATCTTTTTTGGGCATCCAACAAGGAATTGGGGTTCTCCTTATCTTCCGAATAATCCTTCCTGAATACCATGTAGACCAGGTTAAAATCCTTGTCAACTATGGGAAGAGAATTCAGCTTGTGCTCCCAGATAATGTCATTGGCTTCAGAAAGTGTAATCCCTTCCCTGCCTGTTATCAGCTTATCCCCGCTGGTCATAAAATCCCTTACCTTTTTATCCAAAGGATCCCGGGTTATCCTGTAATCCCTGCCTGTTACAATGCCAAGGAGCTTTCCGTGGGCAGACCCGTCTTCGGTAATGGCCATGGTTGAATGGCCGGTTCTTGCTTTCAGCTCCAAAACATCTCTTAGGGTATGCTCGGGTGTTAAATTGGAATCACTGATTACGAATCCTGCCTTGTACTTTTTGACTTTCCTTACCATTTCCGCTTCCTTTTCAATAGGCTGGGAGCAATAGATAAAGGATATGCCCCCGTTCCTTGCCAAGGCTACCGCCATGTTGTGATCGGAAACGGATTGCATGATAGCTGATGAAAAAGGTATGCCCAGCTTAATTTCAGGTTCTTCCCCATCCTTGAACCTTGTTAAGGGTGTACTTAAATCAACATTTTCAACAATACAGTCCTTAGTGGTCAAATTTGGCAAAAGCAAATATTCACCAAAGGTCCTGGAAGGCTCGTTTATAATTATTGCCATTTCAATCTCCTTTTCTAAATGTTCTTAATTTTATTATTTTATAAAACCTTGTAATTTCCATATGTACACGTTAGTGTCATTGTTATGAATACCCCATAGCGTCATCCTGAGGGCTTTAGCCCGAAGGATCTCATGAGATCCTTCTCTTATGCTCAGGATGAAAATTAATTTCTCAATTTAATTTTTATATTATTGTTACCATATCGCATAATAAATGTCAACTTTAACATAACAAATTTACTTTAAATATTTTTATTAAGATTGTTTTAATATATAACTGGTATAATTCTTAATATATATAAAATATACATATTTATTTTACCGGGAGGAACCATGAAAGAACATAAAAATCCGAGAAAACCATTTATATATTACTATATGATTGTAATGCTGCTGGTTATATTATTAAATGCGGCAGTGTTTCCATACTTTGAGAAGATACAATCCAAAATAGTGGAAGTTGATTACGGAACCTTCCTCAACATGGTGGAAGCGGGACAAGTAACCGCTGTTGAAATTGACAGCAAGCAAATTGCTTTTACAACTGAAAAAGATGAAGGAATCGTATATATTACCGGAAAATTTGAAGACCCTATGCTGGTTGAAAGATTAAGGTCAGCAGGCAAGGATATAAAAATTGACAGGCTGATTGAAAAAGAAACCAATACCCTTATGTCAGCCCTGACTTCCTGGATTCTGCCCCTGATTTTCTTCGTAGGGATAGGGCAATTATTTTCAAGGCAAATGCAAAAAAGGATGGGCACGACAATGCAGTTTGGAAAAGCCAACGCCAAAATTTATGTAGAAGCTCAAACCGGCAAAAGTTTCGACGATGTAGCCGGCCAGGATGAGGCCAAGGAAGCCTTGAAAGAGATCATAGATTTTCTCCATGATCCAAAAAAATATGAAGAAATCGGAGCAACAATGCCCAAGGGAGCCCTTCTTGTAGGACCTCCCGGAACAGGCAAAACTCTTCTTGCCAAAGCAGTTGCAGGGGAAGCCAAGGTACCCTTCTTCTCCATATCCGGCTCTGAATTCGTGGAAATGTTTGTGGGCATGGGTGCAGCAAAGGTCAGGGACTTATTCAAGCAGGCCCAGGAAAAAGCTCCTTGCATAGTGTTTATAGATGAAATTGATACTATAGGCAAAAGAAGAGATTCCGGCGGAATCGTCGGCAATGACGAGAGGGAGCAAACCCTTAACCAGCTCTTGACAGAAATGGACGGGTTTGACGGTAGAAAGGGTGTTGTGATTTTAGCCGCAACCAACCGACCCGAAATTTTGGACAAGGCCTTGCTGAGACCGGGCAGGTTTGACAGGAGAATCCCCGTTGAGCTTCCCGATTTGGCGGGACGTGAAGCTATTTTAAGAGTTCATGCCAAGAATGTAGCGCTGGAAGATAACATAGATTTTAATGCCATAGCCAGGGCAACGGCAGGAGCAAGCGGTGCCGATTTAGCCAACATAATCAATGAAGGAGCCCTAAGGGCGGTAAGAATGGGAAGGACCAAGGCCACCCAGGAGGACCTGGAAGAATCGGTTGAAGTTGTAATTGCAGGTTATCAAAAGAAAAATGCGGTTATATCACCCAAGGAAAAGAAAATCGTGGCCTACCACGAAATCGGCCATGCCTTGGTAGCAGCCAAACAAGCAGATTCAGCCCCGGTTCACAAAATAACCATAATACCCAGAACATCCGGTGCCTTAGGTTACACCATGCAGGTTGCAGAAGAAGAATCCTACCTCCTTACCAAGGAAGAAGTATTCAACAAAATAGTAACCTATACGGGAGGCCGGGCTGCCGAAGAGCTGATTTTTAACACCTATACGACAGGAGCATCCAACGACATTGAGCAGGCTACCAAGCTGGCAAGGGCAATGGTAACCCGGTTTGGCATGAGTGAGGAATTCGGCATGATGGCCTTAGAGTGCGTGAATAACCCTTACTTATCCGGAGATACGTCAATGATGTGCTCAGCCTTGACAGCAAGCAAGATAGATGAAGTGGTTATGAAGATAATAAAATCGGCTCATGAAAAAGCAACCCAAATATTGAAGGAAAATGAAGACAAGCTCCATGAATTGGCACAATACCTCTTGGAAAAGGAAACCATAAGCGGTGAAGAATTCATGGAAATCCTGAATAAGTAGGTGGGTCATGAAAGAAGAGTTATTGAAAAAACAATTATGGGACATGATAAGGCTGACAAGTACCAACTTTGAGACAGCCTTCAAGCCGCTGGTTGAAATTCACGGTTTAACTACCATGCAAAGCAGGGTTTTGATTGCCATCAATGAATTTGATGGTTCTACGGTGGGAAGTATATCAAGAATAATTGAGATAAGCAGCCCCAATGCTTCAAGCTTGTGCAAGAAGCTGGAAAAAGACGGCTTCATTGTCAGGGAGCGAAGCTCCGATGACGAAAGGGTTGTCACCCTCAAACTAACCGAAAAAGGCGAAAAAAACCTTCATCAAATAAACAGTGATTTAAAAAACTTGTTCGGACCAATTATAGAAAAAGTGCCGGAAGAAGATTTTGAAACCATGATCTCCGGCATCAAACTTTTGAATAAGCTCTTGAGTGAACTGGAAAAAGCAGTAAAGGAACTGTAATTAATACAGTTCCTTTATCTGATTATTCTTCGTATTCGTCTTCGTCCTCATCAAAGAGTTCTTCCATATCTGCTTCTTCTAAGATTTCGTCAAAGGCTTTTGTAACTGCCTCGTACTCTTTGTCGGATTCTATGCTCAACAACTGAATACCGTCATTATTTTCTTTAAATTCGTAAAGGAATACTTCTCCCTCTTCTTCACGGCCGTCCAGGGGCAGCAAGGCTATATAATCCTTTTCGTCAACGGGGAAAATTGCTATAATCGCGCAATCAACTTCAGTTCCGTCTTCCAATGTGATTGTCATTATTTCTTCATCATGGTCTGAGCATCCGCATCCGCATTCGTCGTCAAATTCATCGTAATCGCAGCCGCAATCTGCATCTTCGCAACCGCAGCCGAATAATTCTTTATCATCCATACTTTTTACATCCTTACAATTTATTTATCCATAGTCATGGATAAATCAACTTTAACAGATGAGAACATAAAATGCAATAATTATTTAATAAAAATTACCTCTTTACAGGGTTAAATATTTGCGTTATAATTTAATGTGTTGTCGGGATGTGGCGCAGTTTGGTAGCGCACTAGCATGGGGTGTTAGGGGCCGCAGGTTCAAATCCTGTCATCCCGATAATATTAAAGGGAACCAAAGGTTCCCTTTTTTGTTGTCACAAATTAATGACTTATGATACTGAGTGATACAAAGGATCTCATATACCTAATAATCTTGAAGCAGTTGAAAAATATAAGGTCAGGGTAATAGCATCAACAATGGTTGTTATCAGCGGGCTTGCCATGATTGCAGGGTCCACCTTTAATCTTTTGGCTATGATGGGCAGGATCCCGCCAACTATTTTTGCTGTTAAAACCGTAAAAAACAAGGTGATGGTTACTACCAATGACACTAATAAATCTATTTTTTCCAGGTAATGTATCCTAGCAAAATTTGCAAGAGACAAAGTAAGCGCTACAAGGCAGCCTACCTGGATCTCCTTCCAAAGGACCTTAAAAACATCATTTAACGTTATTTCTCCCAGGGAAAGGCCCCTGATAATGAGGGTTGAAGACTGGGAACCGGCATTTCCCCCTGTATCCATGAGCATAGGGATAAAAGAAGCAAGCACCACAACCGATTGCAATGATTCCTCGAATTTTCTTATGATATTTCCTGTTAAACTTGCGGAAACCATTAAGACTAAAAGCCAGGTTATTCTATGTTTTGCCAATACAAATGCATTTGTATTCAAGTATTCTTCTTCGGAAGGTTCCATGGCAGCCATCTTCTGAAAATCTTCGGTATTTTCCCGGTCTATGATATCCACAATATCATCTATTGTCACGATTCCTACCAACCTGCGTTCGTTATCAACTACAGGCATTGAAAGGAAATCATATTTTTTAAATATGGATGCAATTTTTTCCTGGTCATCGTGAGTGTTTATATACACAACATCTTTTTCCATTATATCCTCAACCAGGGCTGATTCTTCGCTTAATATCAGCTTTCTTATTGATATGACCCCTTCAAGTATCCTGTTGTTGTCAATAACATAGCAGGTATTGATAGTCTCCTTGTCTATTCCTGTTTTCTTAATATGTTCCAATGCCTCTTTTACCGTCATTTCCTTTTTCAAGTCAACAAACTCTATAGTCATTATACTTCCGGCAGAATCTTCAGGATAGTTCAGGAATTGATTTATGAGTTTTCTTGTTTTTTCATCCGTATTTTTGAGAACCTTCTTGACTATGTTTGAAGGCATTTCTTCTAAAAAGTCAACTGTATCGTCAAAAAACAGTTCATCTAAAATATTCTTAATTTCTTCATCAGTGATAGATTCAATGATATATTTTTGCAGCTTATTTGGTATATAAGAAAAAACACCTGACGCAATCTCCTTAGGCAGTATCCTGAATACCACCAGGAGTTTCTGTCTGTCCAGTTCTTCAATAAGTTGCGCAATGTCAACAATATTCATATTTACAATTTCTTTTCTTACATCGGCATATTTGCCCTGCTCAATCAGAGAAAAAATTTTTTCTTTCATCTTGCAGCCCTCCTCTATTAGGGCCACACTAGCCGGTTGGTAGCTATGGCCCATAATTTATTATCTTTATTATTTACTTTTTCATTAAAATAACCTGGTAAAGGTCCGGGATCCATAAATACCACCTCTGCTTTCATCAAAAAATGATTAACAAGCTATATGTCTATAGCTAAAAAAGATTAAAAAAGCAAAACAAACTAAAGGTTATGTGTTTCAAACCTTTTAATAGTCAATTATTTGCTTGCACTTTAATATAGGCTGACTTTAAAAAAGAACTGTTGGGATGGACAGAAAGATTTGCTTTCTAAGAAATGCATATGAAAAAACAGAACTTGACTATTTACAAACTCTTCTAAGAGAAGAACAGAGTCTGAAAGTTCCATTCCTGTTATTTCTGCATATGCACTTTCCTCCGCAGTCCTTACTACTACCGCCAGAATCCATTCTTCTCACCTCCGAGTTTCGAATTAAATACGCTTTTATTCTATGCTTGTTATCTTTAAATGTCAACCTTTTTATTTCTATGGATGGCCTTACTTGTGACTATTAAGACAGGGCTCCAGTACCCTTGACACAAATCGAAAATTTGTCATCCTGAGTGGAGCGAAGGATCTCATGATATTCTTCACTGCTTTCAGAATGACAGGGCTCCGCCCTCCATTGGTTGAGTATCGTCCCCGTGTAATTATAAGATTAATGATTTTATATTTTCCGCAAATTCTCTTGCCTTTTCCCTTATATTTTCCACCTTTTCCACATCCCCCGGATTGTTGGCTGTTTCCATCAAGGCGAATCGTGGCGGAAGCATGAAACTTTTGTTTATATTAAGAGCACTTATGAGTTGCTGGGCCAGGATGTCGCTTCCGCTGAAACCGGATACGATTATGGAATAAAAATATTTATCGAAAAACTTGGTCTTTCTGTAGAGGGCCGTGAGACGGTTTATTACTGCCGACATGTTTGCACTTATGGAGTCGTTGTAGTTGGGGCAAAGCATGATTAAAATATCGCAGTCGAGTATTGCAGGATATATTTCCTCAACCATTATTCCTCCGTAAAAGCAGTTTGTGCTTTGGGCAAAATGCTTGCAGGTCTTGTATGAACAGCCCCTGCAGTCGACCACGGACCCGTTTTCTATGTGGATTTCGTTAATTTGGCAGGATTTAAGATTTTCCTTAACCATGGTCCAAAGGGCATAGGTATTCGAGGTTTTCGGACTGCCTGAATAAAGGGCCAATATTTTGGGAGCCCTTAATTTTTTTAACTTGCTCTTTGCCACTCTGTCAACCACTTCCCTGCATTCCATTAAGAGCATGTCTTCAAGGGATCCTTGGCCTTCTGTGATGGACTGGCGGGTTTTGAAGTTTCTTAAAGAACCAGTTGCTTCCGACAGGGTCTTGCCTGGGAACATGCAGCCTGCCATATTGGCATAAAATATTGTCTTTCTTGCTTCTCCCCTGGTGAATAATTCATTGTCCGAATTTATCAGTATTCCTCCGGTTGAATTTTTCATAAAACCAGGACCGGCTGAACGAATTTTTTCAAGCAACTTCATAAACTCAACATTTATTCCCGTATCATAAAGGTCCAGGGCAAATATTATTCTTTTATCCTGCAAATCATTCATTTCATCTAGGTCGGTTATTATATCGCATTCATAGCCCCTTAAAGAAAATTCAAGCATCTTGTTTAATCTTTCCGATGTCCCGAATTTTAAAACTCTTATCTTATTCATGACGGCTCCTTTTTAACTACTTATCCGGAGTACCCTTATTATCCTAAGTACTCCCTGTCATTCTAAGTAATCCCTGTCATTCTGAACGAAGCGAAGGGTCTCATTAAAGGATAGGATTCTTCACCAGGTTCAGAATGACAAAATATTTATTCCCGGTAATTATAATTAAAATCTGCTTTTAATCTATCATATGTATTTTTTATTCTTTCAAAAAGCTTATCAGGCATCTTTACTTTTTCAATATCCAGGCCGGAAGGCAGGTTCCTGTTTTTGGCCCCCATGTATACACCGGCCAGGTAATTTGAACTGTAATGGTATTTTCCCTCAAGAGTATAAACTATGGAAATTGCCCCCGAAGACAAGGCAGGGGCTATGTAGGGCTTAAATCCCGTCTTCCTCACTTCCAGGTTAGCTTCAACAGCATACTTCGTCAATTCCCTGGACAGGTCATCATCATAATCATATATGCTGTTTGCAATCACTAAGTCCTTACCGTGGGGTCCGTAGGCCCTTCCTTCCTGAAGGTAACTTGCAAACTTATCATATTTTTTTGAGTAATACATGGCCCTTGCATTCATTACCCCCAGGCCGTAGCCTTTGATTTGCTCAGGAGCAAGCAGGCTTTTACTTTCTTTAAGGACTGCCTGGCACAGCAAATCCACCGGGTCCGAAACCACAGCAAATATCCCCTTGAATCTGCTCTCTGCAGCCATTAGGGCATATTCCCTGATAAGTTTTGCGTTTTCTTCAAACTGAACCATCCTTACGTCCAGGTCCTCCCTCCCAATGGGAGGAACTCCCTTGGAAGCGCAAAATACAAACATATCGCATTCAAAAAGCTCATCTCTTTCTATGCCGTGAACCTCGGGCAGGGAATCTTCGAAGGGAAAGGCCGTTTGACCCATTTCGTATTCCCACCTCTTTATTTTATCCCCGGACCTGTCGTAAATTCCTATGGCCTTTATTGAATTTTTCCCCAGGAGCTTAAGTCCTGTCAAAAGAGTGCTCCCCACATCCCCCAAGGCCAAAATATTTACCTTGTTCTTCTTTAATTCATCCATGCGAAAAGATGCTTCATAATCATCATAGGCCGTGTTTACCGCCTTGATTTTCCGCTCATCTATGAGTTTAAGAATAATTTCCGGAAGATCATATCTTTTCTCATCCAATTTAAGCATATCCAGGCTTTCCTCTTCAATGAACAAATCAGAGGGATGGTTTACAGCAAAAGTTTTTTTGGAATTATTCCTCTTAAGCCTGGTAAGAAAGTAGAGTTCCCGGCACTCTTCAGGAATAGAATCTGTTTTTTCGTATCCGTACTCATCCTTCATGGAGAACAAGTACTTTTCCTTATATTTATAGTAAACCATCTTTTATAATCCTTTCCAGTTTAGCCAGGGACATAATGATAACATCCATGAAACCTGATGCTTCCTTGTTAAGATCAAAATAAATGTTATCTCCCAGGTAAGGCAGCCTGGGCGACAAAAGGACTTCTCCCAGCCTTTTGACGGTAAGGTTCCTTTCGAATATCTCCTTGTATTCCTTTTCCAGGGCCAGGAGAATGTGCTTGGCATTTTCCAGGCAAACCATTGAAAGATTGTAGATTGCTTCCTTGGAAGCCCCCCTTATGAACATGGGCGAATAAAAGGGAAGTATCAAATTTATTGATGGAATCAGATTGGTGTTATTTTCATTTTCAACCCATATGCCGTCTCCCCCTAAAAATGGGTACATCAGGTTCTCATTGAACCACAGCCTCAGGTTGGGAATATAATAGGCGCAGTCTGCTTCCCTTCCCTGTATATCCATCAAGTCCTTGCCCCTGCCTGACAATACTCCGACTATTATTTTCTTTACGTGAATATTGTGTTTTTTCAGGATGGGGTCTATTTCTTTTATCCTGTAGCCCTTATGGAGGAGGTCATCCACCAAAATCACGGGCTTTTTAAAGGACTCTATGGTTCTTATCTGATTTTCTATGGGAGAATAAAAGGGATATTCCATTATTTTAAATTTGGTGGTATCAAAAGAATATACTTTTTCAGTATGCAGGGATTTGGTAATGGTGTTGGGTACCACCATACCCTTTAATACATTCCCGAAAGGCACCACCATGTTTTCTCCCAATACTCTCGGCTCCTGGGGCTCGTTGGGCACCTTGTTCATGCTGCATATCTTGTTTATAAGGATTTGGTTAATCATGTCATTATCCATGGACAAGACAAGACTGCCCGGATAGAGCTCGGTCATTACTTTTTGCAGCCTTTTCCTGGAGCGGGAAATTGCCCTGTAAACATATTGGTTCTTGTTAAAGGGCTCCTTCAGGAAACTTTCCATATTGAGGGTAAGGCATATGGGAAACTTCATGTCTACCCCATATACGGTTTTCCGGGTGCTTTCATCATGAATCCTGAAAAATCCCTGAAGGTTTAAGGTTTCCAACAGTTGAGGGCTGTCAGACCCGGTTATGGAATTATTGTACAAGGCATAAGTAAAATCATTCTTTATGCAGTGAGCCAAGGTTTCCGTGATAAGTATCTGCTCCATATTGTCATAGGCACTGTCCGGAGCCGCAAATATCCCGTCTACCACTATGATCCTTCCCGAGGTTTTTTCTCTCACATAATTTGCTATATAGGAGCTCTTAAACTCAGGGTAAACATCGGAAGTGCTTATCTTGTGGAATGCCGAAAAGCCAAGCATGTTATTGTTCTTGGCATCCCTTATAATAAGGAGTTTGATATTTTTTGAGTCAAGACTTTCCCCGATTTTTTCATAGAGGTCCTTTTCCTTAAGAACCTCATAACCAATTTGGTCAAGGACTTTTTTGCTGATTTCCTCTATGATTTCAATGGCAAAGGGCTTAGTCTTCAGAACTGTCTTGTTCAAGGGCTCCCTGATGTACAAATTCCTGTCATATATGAAATTTTGAGCCATGGGGTCAATCAGGTTGGATATGTCCCTGTTGTTATCTATGTTTTCCCTTATCTGGCTTGAACTTATATCCTCCAGGTAAAGGGGAAGCTGAAGCTCTATAAGGGTTCCCTTTATCTTGCTTTTTGCTTTTTCTGTCTTTTGGATGGCTTCTTCGGTCAAAACATCCTTGGCCCTCTTAAAAACAATGTGGTTAAAATAGTGGATGGAATTTTTTGTGGGCCTGTTCTTGTAGGCGGTCGCATTTATTATAACGTCGCTTCCCACTACTATATAGATATCCTTGTTGGGAAAGAGGGACTTCAATACCTTCAAATCATCATTGTTTGCAAGATTCACCGGTATGTCGTCGGAAAACAGGAATACTCCCAGCTCATCCGCTATTGACATATTGATTATTTGCCTTCTTATCATCCTGGGCTGAACCTTCTTTGACCATGAAAACTCATCCACTGCCAAATAAACGTCGAAACCTAAATTTCTTATTTCCTTCACTATTCCCTTGTGGCTCAGCGAAAAGGGGTCAAAGGTGCCCGGGAAAAAGGCCAGGCATTTGTTTTCTTTAATATCAAATTTACCGAAGAAAAATTCATAATCGCTTATAAACCTGTATATATGATTAAAGGAGGCGGAGTTATTGAAAAAGAACAGCTCGGTCAACTCCTTCTCGCTAATCAGGGTCAGGAGTTTCTTGCAGATGAGGGAGAATATCTTGTGCTTTTGCTTGAGGTCCAATACCTTGGACCCGAAAATATACTGGCCTATAACCAAAAATGTTTCCTGCTTAACCTGGGAGTTAAAGTTGGCAAGGCCTCCCAAAATTATTCCCAGCATTCTTATGAGTCTTTTTTCTATGACGCCGTTGTCCTCCCCGAACCTTTCCTTATATTCGGGATAGTACTGGACCATTATTCCGAAAGTGTGAATAACCAGGGCGCTGGACCTCTCGCTTGAATTATTGTATATATTTTTTAAGTCGGTAATAAACTCATCCAGCTCCTTGGGAGATAAAAGCAAGGCAAACCGCCCCAAGTATTCGGGAATGTACTTGGCGTACTGCATTTCATCTATTTCAAGGCCCTTTAATAACTCAAAAGCTATTTCGTTTCTCTGGTCTATGGTCAGCATGGGACCCAACTCAACCAGGGAGTTGCCTGCCTTGTTTCTGACCGATTCCATGGCGCTTACTTTTACAAGGTTGGCCAGGTGGGTTGCGGTCTGAAGAAGAGCCAGCTCGTTTTTCTGAGAAAGGTTCTCCATTATGTAATCTATACTTATGGTTTTTACGTTCCAGGGGGTTGCCGCCTTCAAATTTTTCAGGAAAATATCCGATGTCTTGTACCAGTTGCCCGACAAGAGGGAGGAATATTTTTTGAGCAGGGACTCGGGTGCCTTCAAGCATTCCCCAATCTTGAATTTCAAATAATTCATGCACAAGCCTTCATCGGGAGAAAATTCCGAAATCACATCCAATATGTCCTCAAGGCATTGACCTTTAACCTTTATCTGTTTTACGGCCTTCAGCAGGAACTGGGCCGCCATGAGCCTTATGCTGTAAGAAGGTTCCCTGATGAATCTTACTGAAAATCTTAATACAAAGATAAGCTGATCTTCCCTGTAAAGGTCAGCAGGAATGCTCAAAAGAGAGTTCAAACTGTTGAATTTGGCCGTTTCATCTGTTATGTCATCCTGAAGGTGCTTTAAGAATACTTCCAGGTATTCCTTTTTCGATAAATTCTTTGGAGAATTGATGACTGAATCAACAAATACCCTCAGAGAGTATCCTATCCATTCCTTCTGCTTGTCGGTTACCTTGTAGCCCGGGTCCAGGAAGAGGCCAAGGAACTTATCCCACAGGGACAAGCCGGCATTCTCCTCAGTTTGTTTTATCTTGACGTCTTCAGGTATTTCCTTTGTATATTCCAAATCGTAATGAACGATTATTTTCCCCATCAAAATCGCTGCTTGTTTCCTTATGTCCCCTTCCCTGTGAACCAAAAGTTCGTATAGGAAGCTTAAGGCAAAGAGCTTTTCCTTTTGAGACAAATATATGGAGTACTCTTCCAGAATATTTAAATAGGCCCTTATGTTTTTCCAGTCCGTCTCGCTTCTGGCTGCTTCAATCATGTCGGTAAAGATTACTTCGTTGTTTAACTTGCTCATCAGGGGAATATTGTGTTCAAAAGCTTTATACTTGAAATTTTTCACAACTTCGTAACCGTCTATGAGGGCATAATCCACCGGCTTGATTAGTTTGGGCTGAAGAGAGCTTAAGTCCGTGTTTACTCCCTTGCTTACCAGGAATTCTTCAAAATCCTTCAGCTTGGAATAAACCCTGATATACCTCTTTTCCTTGGCTTCATCCACATTGTCTAATTTTTTTAGAATGATTTCAAAGGAATCGGTCAAAGAAAATATATGCATTTCTTCTCCCTTATCGGTCTTTTTGTTCCTTACCCTGAAATCGGCATAAATGAGGAGGAGGGATTCCAAAGACAAGTTTTCAAGCTCTAAGTCCCAGGTGGAGTGATTAGCCGCTATAAGTCCGATTCCCGGCATATTGTATTTTAAAAACCACTGGTCCGTATAATAGTAATGAAGATATGCAACCCTTCTTTTTTCCAGACCCTTGCACCCGTATTTTCCTATGTCGTGACCGGCGGCAGAGCCGGAAACGAGGCCAAGGTTAACTTCAAGACCTGCCCTTTTTATCTGCCTTGCCACATGGACGGCAACATAATGTACCAGGGAAACATGGCTTAGGGTATTGTAACCGTTAACTTCCCCGTCAAGCATCATCAGCTCGTATACATAATTTTTATCGAACACATCCAAAAAAGTCCTGTATTCCTTCTTGTTGGGAAGGTCCCTGATTTCATCATCGGTTAAGAATTCAAATTTGGGCACGGAGCCAAAGCCGTTTACCTGTGAGAACTTTGTAACGCTTCTCAGTATTTGGAGGTAAATGATAACCGGAACCTCGTATATGGGATTAAGCTTTATTGTAACCGCATCCGGAAAAGACTTGTTCAACACATACTGAAAGGCGTATGCCATCCAGCCCTCCGGAGGCTCATCCTGCCGGGAGTTTAAAATATCCGCACACATATCAAGGACATTTTGGCATGTGACTGATTCTTTATTGATAAAGGTTGACAGGTTCTTCAGAAATTTATTGTTTATCAGATAAGACAGCATTTTCTCTTCGGAAATGCCTATGTTTTTCAGAAATTCCTTCTCGGTCAAATCATATATTATTTGTTTATGTAACTCGTTTAATACGGACCTGATCATGCTCACCCTCCTGCAAATATCGTTTTCAAGATTATAACACAAGGCCACCCATCCCGCAATAAATTAATGAGATCCTTCGCTTACGCTCAAGTTGACAATCGGTGTCATTGCAATAAATACCCCTTTTGTCATCCTGAGGGCTTTAGCCCGAAGGATCTCATGCAATTCTTCGCTTACGCTCAGAATGACTAAGGGCTCAAAGCGACATTTCTGCGCATGTTATTCTTGAAAATGCGGTTTGATTATATTATAGTCTATTTATAAACAAATTATTGGAGGTCTTTATGATTTTATTGACTTATACCCATAATAACAAAACAGCTGCAGGTTTTCTCAACGAAGAAAAAACCGCCATCATACCTGCTTCAAAAGTATTTCAGTCTGCCGGGGATCTGGACATGATCGGTGTCATTGAAAAGTTTGATACTCTTGAGCTTAATGAAATAAAAGGAATGATTAATACATGCAAGGAGACCATCAAGCTGAGTGAGGTTAAAGTTTTATCCCCCATCCCCTACCCCAAAAGGAACGTATTTGCCTTGGGCAAGAATTATTTTGAACACGTTAAGGAAGTTGACAGTTTAAAAACCGCAGTTGCCGGTGTGCCCCAAAAACCCATTTATTTCAGCAAACTTGCTTGTCCCGCCATCGGTCATGGGGAATATGTGGATTCACATTCCAATGTTGTTAAACACCTGGACTATGAAGCTGAATTAGCCGTAATAATAGGCAAGAAATGCAAGAATGTTCCGCCGGAAGAAGCAGAAAGCTGCATATTCGGATATTCAATCGCAAATGACATCTCAGCCAGGGACGTTCAAACAGCCCACGTTCAGTGGTACATGGGCAAATCCTTCGATACCTTCTGCCCCATAGGACCCTATATCGTACATAAATCAGATATAGCTTTCCCTCCCAGGTTAAAAATTCAATGCTTCGTAAACGATGAGCTTAGGCAAAAGGGCAATACCGGGGACATGATTTTTGACATTCCCGCCATAATAAGCGACCTTACCACCGGTATAACCCTCTATCCCGGTGACATAATTCTTACGGGCACCCCCTCAGGAGTGGGAGCAGGTTTCAATCCGCCGAGATTTCTTAAACCCGGTGACAAGGTCGACTGTGTAATCGAAGGAATCGGAACCCTTTCGAACACCATTAAATAAATTGTGTCATTGCTATGAATATCCCATAGTGTCATCCTGAGGGCTTTAGCCCGAAGGATCTCTTGAGATCCTTCGCTGCGCTCAGGATGGCAATATTATTTCAAGATGACAATGGTGTTAAAAGATGTTTTCCAAGCTCAGGCATTCATTTTCATCTATTATCCTGAATAATACTATCAAGTGCTCAAGCTCAGCTTGAGCCAGTATTTTTTCTTTGTTTTCAATATAAATGTTTAACTGCTCAAGGGAAGAGTCAATATTGTCAAGATCCTTTTGATTTATGAAGTACATCCAAAGCTTTTTAACTTCGTACCATTTGTCGGTGTATTCTTTTATGTCTTTCATTGCCCTATCCCAGTTTTCATCTTTAACAAGGTCCGACAAGACAGGCAGATTGTCCCGATAAAAACTTGTAACGGGACCTACCGAGCCATAGTAAAACCATGCCCATATACTAATCATAATCATTAATATGATTAAAGAAATAACCACCATTCTCATACTTACCTCTTATAAAAAACAAATTTGTCATCTTCATCGACAAAACCGTAGAGCACATCCTTATAGCGGAGGTTTTCCTTCTTCAGCTTCTTATCAAGGTCTTCCCTTGTTATGTTTAATCTCTCCAAATTGTCATACATGATCTTACCGTCCAAAATCGTTGCTATGGGAATCCTTTTTACCCTCTTGGCATTTTGGCTTTCCGGCGCTATGATGCTCACTTCCCCGTTTGTTTCCATTATCAAATAATCTATGTCTTTCAGGTTATAATAGCCCTTAAGCCGCATTTGACCCAATACGTCGTTTATGTTAATCCTTAATTTGTTCATGTCTTTAACATTAAATTTCCCATGGTCATAAATTATGGACGGGGTACCGCATATGATTTTCCTGGCTGAATTGCTCTTAAGGCTAATGTATGATATCAGGCATTGCAAAAACATGATAACCGCGGTAGCTATCAAGCCATGTATCAAGGGAGCATCCAAGTCCTCCATGGGCATAACGGCAAGCTCCGCCAAAGCAAGAGACACAGCCAGATCAAAAGGCTGGAGTTCTCCTAATTCACCCTTTCCCATAATCCTCATGGCTAAGAGCAAAACTGCATACAATATCATGGCCCTTATTACAACAATCATCCTGTGACCTCCTCAAAGCAAATCACTCTTATTTTTACCGAACCTTCCGATTATATACCTTAATGGCGCTTCAGAGCCTCAGGACATAGGATGAATGCAAAAAGGACACACCTTTGGTGTGTCCCTACTAAATTATTCGTGTCCGAAACCGTGAGCGGATATTTACACTTTTATCTTTTAAAAATAATAAAAATATCAAGCGAACATTTGCAGGACACGACTGTAATTCTTAGCGAATGCAGGTTGAAAATCCGTTAAACAGCTTGCGTTGTTTGAGCGCAGCGAGTTCGCAAGCTGTAGGATTTTTAGCCGGAATGAGCTTTAGAATTATTCGTGTCCGAAACCGTGAGCGGATATTTTTATTATTTTATTTACACTGCTTTATTGTTGATTACATTCTTCAACTTAGCAAATATCATCCTTCCGGCGGCCGTCTGCAAGACACTGGTAACCGTTACTACCACCGAATCCCCTATGCATTTCTTGCCGCCTTCCACAACTATCATTGTTCCGTCATCCAGGTAAGCTAAACCTTGGCCTGACTCCTTGCCGTCTTTAACAATCATGACGGTCATCTCTTCACCGGGCAGGACTATGGGTTTTACCGCATTTGCCAACTCGTTTATATTGAGCACTTCAACCCCCTGGAACTCGGCAACCTTATTCAAATTAAAATCATTTGTCAATACCTTGCCGCCTAATTCCTTTGCCAGTTTCAACAGCTTCACGTCAACTTCTATATTGTCATCGTAATCTCTTGATTCAATAACAACATGGACGGTATCTTCTTTTTGCAGGAGGTTCAAAATATCCAAACCTCTCCTGCCCCTGTTGCGCTTCAGGCTGTCTGAGGAATCAGCAATATGCCTTAATTCCTTAAGGACAAATTCCGGTATAACCAATGTTCCTTCTATAAAGCCCGTTTTGCATATATCTGATATTCTTCCGTCGATAATTACGCTGGTATCCAGGATTTTCGGAGATATCATATCTTTTTTACCCTTATCCTTCTTGGAAGCTGCCGACTTTCTCAAATTAAGCAGCTGGGGCCATAAAACATCGTCTTTTTTCCTCGTTGCCACCTTTAAGCCCAAATAACCGAAAAAAACAAAAGAAAGAACCGAAGTAATGGTCCCCACATATTTAATGTGAGACAGGGGCTGACTTATGAGAAAGGCTATTATGAATCCCACTATCAGACCCAGGGCTCCCAGCAATATGTCCATGGTGGAAAACTTCAGAATTTCTGCCTCCAGGGCTTCGACTATCCTTAAAACGGTCTTTTTAATCTTTGCAGATAGAAGAAAAAATATGATTCCGAAAACTAAACCTGTTCCTATAATTACTAAAATATTCTGCAAACTTGACAATTCAAGAAGACCGCTGTTGGTTATCAGGACCCCCGTCCCTGCTCCAATGGATGCTCCTATAATAACAATTAAAGCTTTTACAATCTTATCTATCATATCATCACCTCCTTACAAGTATAACCATTAATAACAATTTTATTAAGTATTCCATTTATAATGTAACATATTTTTTGCTGTTTGGCTATAGCAATTACTGAAATATTATATCAAGAATTCATTAAAGTTCTCTTAATTATGACAAGGGAAAAAGTCATATACAGGGAGGCTGCATGAAAAAAAATGCATCAGAGCAATTTCTCATAACTGTTCTAATGCGTCAAGGTTGATTATTTCTTCCATATATTCTTGTACCTCTTCACTGCTCATGCCGGTTGAGAGAGTAATCTCGCTTATAAGCATCTGCTTGGCACTGACAAGCATCTTCTTTTCTCCTGTTGAAAGACCCTTTTCCCTGTCCCTGAAAGTCAAATCCCTCACAACCTCGGCAACTGCGAAAATATCTCCCGTTTTCATTTTAGCCATGTTATCGCGAAATCTCTTGTTCCAGTTGGATTCGCTGATTTCTGCTTTTTGTCTTAAAACCTTGTATACTTCCTCAACCGTTTGTTTATCGACGATGTTCCTTAAACCAATATTATTTACATTATCCACAGGAATCATCAGCTTCATTTCTCCTATGGGCATTCTCAGTACATAATAGTTCTTTATCTCACCCAAGATTTCCCTGGATTCCATGGTTTCAATAACACCGGCTCCGTGCATGGGGTATACGACTTTGTCGCCTAAATTAAACATGCTGCACCTCCTGTTATTTCATTATACCCCATATCCTGATAAATGTCAAACCGAATATTATATCTTGATACACAAGGCTTGTCAATATAAAAAATACATATATTTTTAAATTTTATTAATGAAATATTTACATAATTTTTACAAGAATAACACTATTGAATTATATAGAAAACAATAAAAATATCAAGCGAACATTTGCAGGACACGACTGATGTGTCCGAAACCGTGAGCGGATATTTTTATTGTTTTTATAAAGCGTTAGCAGATATTTTTATTATTCAATAAAAAAACGAGAGCCCCCTTTTTGGGACTCTCTCGATGATAGTAAGCTCTTATTTTAATTTCAATACTTCTTTTGCTTGTGCTGCAATATCTTCCGCCGTCAGCCCGTATTTCTTAAGGAGGTCTTTAGGCTTACCCGATTCCCCGAATGTATCACGGATTCCCACTCTCTTTACTGGAACCGGGCATTGATCCGACAAAACTTCCAAAACCGCGCTTCCCAAACCTCCAATGTTACTGTGCTCTTCCGCCGTGACGATTGCCCCGGTTTCCCTGGCTGCCTTGATTATGATTTCTGTATCAATGGGTTTTATAGTGTGGATATTTATAAGCCTTGCGTCAATTCCGTCCTCTTTAAGCATATCATGGGCTTTCAGGGCTTCCTGAACCATAAGGCCCGTGGCAATTATGGTTACATCCTTACCTTCCCTCAATAAAACTCCCTTGCCTAATTCAAAGACATAGGAATCATCATACACATCATCAACAGCCATCCTGCCCAGTCTTATATAAACAGGGCCAACATATTCGGCTGCCTTTAAAACAGCCTGCTCTGCCTCCCTGCTGTCGGCAGGACTGATAACCGTCATATTGGGGATGCTTCTCATCAGACTTATGTCTTCGATAGCCTGGTGGGAACCTCCGTCCTCTCCTACGGAAAGGCCGGCATGGGTAGCCGCGATTTTTACGTTTAAGGCAGGATATGCCACCGTATTTCTTATGATTTCAAATGCCCTTCCTGCTGCAAACATTGCAAAGGAGCTGGCAAAAGGAATTTTTCCTGCCAGGGCCAAGCCTGCTGCTGTCCCTATTAAATTCTGCTCAGCAATTCCTACATTGAAAAACCTTTCGGGGCTTACCTTTTTAAATTCCGATGTCTTTGTGGAGCCGGACAAATCCGCATCCAATACAACAATATCGGGGTTGGAAGCCGCCAGTTTTTTTAAGGCTTCCCCGTATGCTTCCCTTGTTGCCTTAGCCATTTAATCCGCCTCCTTCCGTTTTATCTCTATATCTCCCATTTCCTCCATAGCCCTGCAGAATTCCTCTTCATTGGGGGCCTTGCCGTGCCATTCTGCCTTGTTTTCCATGAAGGAGCAACCCTTGCCCTTGGTTGTGTCGGCAATTATGATTACAGGTTTGTCCTTGATGGTTTTTCTTTCTTTAAAGGCTTTTTCCAGGGAGTCGAAGTCATGTCCGTCAGCATGTATCACATGCCATCCGAAGGCTTCAAATTTCTTGTCTATGGGCATTATTGTCATTACATCTTCGTTTTTACCGTCTATCTGGAGGCCGTTGTGGTCCAGTATTGCAGTCAGGTTGTCAAGCTTATAGTGGCCTGCAAGCATTGCTGCTTCCCATATCATACCTTCGTTAATCTCCCCGTCTCCAAGGAGGGCAAAGACCCTGTTGGGCTTCTTGTCAAGCTTAAAAGCAAGGGCCATCCCGTTTGCTATCGAAAGCCCCTGGCCCAAGGAACCGGTAGATGCTTCAACCCCTGACCCCGGGAGTTTTTTCATGTCCGGATGGCCCTGAAGCTTAGAATCGATTTGTCTTAAGCTTGGAATCAGGTCTTTGCCGATAAAACCCTTTTCCATCAAAACGGCATATAAAACCGGGGCTCCGTGGCCCTTGGACAAGACAAACCTGTCTCTTCCGTCATCCGTGGGTGAATCTATGTTCATTTCCTTAAAATACAGATATGTCATTATTTCAACCGCAGAAAGAGAACCTCCCGGATGGCCTGACTTTGCATGATAAATCATGGTCAGGATATTTTTTCTCAATCTTTTGGCAATAACCTTTAAATCATCCTGTTTCATTTTTCCTCCCAATATTTTATTTAGGTACGGATTCCCAGTCTTTTAAGAATTGGTCTATTCCCTTGTCGGTTAAAGGATGCTTGGTAAGCTGCACTAAAACCTTGTAGGGTACAGTGGCTATATGGCATCCTAATTTTGCAGCCTCAATGACATGCATGGGATGTCTTATGCTGGCAGCAATAATTTCAGTATCAATTTCATAATTCTTAAAAATTTCCACTGTTTCTTTTATGATATTCATCCCGTCATTACCTATGTCATCAAGCCTTCCAACAAAAGGACTCACATAGGTGGCTCCTGCCTTGGCTGCAAGAAGAGCCTGGCCGGCCGAAAATATCAAGGTTACATTGGTCTTTATTTTTTCCCTGCTCAAAACCTTCACGGCTTTTAAGCCTTCAAGAGTCATGGGTATCTTAATGACTATGTTCTTATGTATCTTGGAAAGTTCCATGGCTTCTTTTATCATACCTTCCGAGTCCAGGCTGATTACTTCCGCGCTGATGGGACCGTCCACTATTGAAGTTATCTCTTTTACCACATCCTCAAAATTTCTTCCTTCCTTTGCTATTAAGGACGGATTTGTCGTAACTCCGCATATAACCCCCATATCATTGGCCTTCTTTATTTCTTCTACGTTGGCCGTATCAATAAATAATTTCATTTTCTCCTCCTTTTAAATCTCTCTTACTATATCTTTATTTCCGAAAATCACTTTTAGCATGAAGACAGGCAGGACAATTTGCCTTTTTATCCTCTTAGGCTCCCTGATCAGCCTGTAAAACCATTCCAAGCCCAGCTTTATAAATATGTCCGGGGCCCTTTTCACAAAACCTGCCAATCCGTCCAGGGTTCCCCCGTTTCCGATTATCACATTGGCCTTCAGCAAGTCTTTGTTATATTCTATCCATTGTTCCTGTTTTTTAGCACCAAAGCCCACAAATAGAATATGGGGCTTTTGCTTGTTTATGTCTTCAATAAGCTCCAGCTCTTCTTCATGGCCTCCTTGCCCCAAGTGGGCCCCCTTGAAATAGCCGTGCATGGCACCGGCTATTTTAATGCCGGGATATGAATTTTGAACATTTTTCATGGCAGCTTCTGCTACTCCCGGTTTTCCGCCGACCACGTAGAGCTTAAGCCCCTTCTCATGGGCCAGTTTCAACAATTTTACCGACAAGTCATAGCCAGCTACCTTTTCCTTCAAAGGATGTTTTTTGATTTTACCCGCATAAATCAGACCTACCCCGTCAGGTACATTGAGGTCCGACTTGTTGATTATCTTTAAGAACTCCTCATCCTTTTGGCACATCATTATTATTTCGGTATTGGGAGTATAAATGATAAACTTTTCATCATTATCGATTTTTTCTTCCGCCAGCTTTAAAGCCTCATCCATGGATATGTTGTCGATTCTGACACCCATAATACTTAATTTGTCCATTTGTTTTTCCTTCATTAATCCCATTTATCCCCTGAGAATCGTCTCCTGCAATCAAAGGATCCTTCGCTTCGCTCAGGATGACAAGAAGCATTATTCTGAGTACCGTCTCCTTGGTCATTTTTTGAGGACACAAACCACCATTTTCACCAAAAATTCTTTTAAAAATGGCAGCCTGGCCGGATACCTGAAAAAGCTTCTCAAGGGCTCTTCTTTGTAATATTCTAATTCAAAACTGCTTTTTTGTAAAATCTTATTTGCCCTTTTTATAGACATTTTATTGATGTAGGAAAAATATTCGGTCCCGTCTTCCTTCCTGCTTATCCTGAACTTTATCCTTTCTTGTCCGTCAGGCAGGTCTTTAACCAGCTCCTTGTAGGCTTTTATAAGGGTTTTTTCACTGAAAAACACATGTACCCAGGGTATTCCTATGGCATCGCTCAAATGGGCCCCGTAAGGATGGTTATAGGGAGGGAAGTTAAGATATAGTCTGCCCCCTTTTTTTAAAACCCGGTAGCATTCTTCAATGACTTTTTCAGGCTCAGCCACATGCTCCATGGCATCATTCATGATGATGGTATCGAAGGTTTCGTCATCAAAGGGCATGTCTGCGGCATCCCCCCGGACGAAGGCAAACTTATCCGCCAAATTATTTTCCTTCGCCAGGTTTTCCGCCTCTTCCCTGTATTTTTCCAAAATTTCAAGACCTGTTATTCTTTTTACCCCCAAAGAAGCATAATAAACAGTTTTTCCTCCGGCTCCGCACCCTATGTCCAGGACCGCCTTATCCTTAAACATTTCATCGGTTGTAGAGTGCTTTAGGTAGAATTTTATGGTTTCAAAACCCTTTTCATACTGCCATTGGGCGTAGGTTTTTTTGCCTTCGTTATGTAAATTAAAGGGGTGTACCGGCAGTTTAAACAGTCTGTTTACCGACATGCATAATTTATACATAAGTCCATCCTTCTTTATATTTATCTCTTAATCTTTTGCAATTATATCATCCGGTCTGAGTTAATTCAATGCAAAGTTCGACTCATTCACTTAAATTCTATGGTTTTCATTGTTTTGTGTTGAAATTTATCCTTATTTAAGGTAAAATGTCAATATATCTGCAAGGGAGTTGTTAAATTGAAAAAGATAATAATTTTTGCACTAATTTTGGCAGTGGCTTTTACAGCGGTAATCTATGCCGCCCCCGGAGATTCCAGCGATCCCATAGTAGTTCTCAGCTACCTGAACGACCGCATAAAAGGCTTGATCAGCGAATACAAGTTGGATAAAATACAAGATTTGCAGGAAAAAGTCGATAAACTGGCATCCGGCAGTATTGGCTCTTCTACTGCCCTGGAGGTTGTTGAAATTTATGCCGGTGAAAAGCTTATTGCCGGAGCAGGAACGGAACTTATATTAAGAGGTGGCAAGGCTTATGTAATAGGCAGCGAATTAGGCGGTATAGCCAACGTTACCGCAGGCAGGGATTTTGCTTCCGGTGCCGAGTTTGTTGCCAATCACCTGATGATAGTTCCCAGGGATGACGGGCGCGGCGCCTATACCAACAACTATGCCATTTTCATGGTAAGAGGCAAATACCAAATAGTAAAAGAGTAAGTACATAATTAGGGGACATTCTGTGATGAAGTTCCCTAATTTCTTATTATAAAAACAATTTTTCATAATAACATAGAATAAGAAGGTATTCATGGAGGTATGCAATGAACTCTTATGCCATGTCAAAATATCCCGATGCCAAGAAAATTACTCAAGACCTGGACGAACTGATTAAAAAACCTATTTTCTCCATCCGCAGGGATGCTTTGGAAAAGTACGAAAAGGAATACTTTGACAAGAAATGTTCAAAATCAAAGGAAATGATAAATACCGCGAAGGAAATTATACCGGGAGGTGTCCAGCACAACCTTGCCTTTAATCACCCCTTCCCACTGGTAATTGAAAAAGCTGAAGGCTGCTATCTTTATGATATTGACGGCAACCGATATTATGATTTTTTACAGGCCGGAGGCCCCACGGTACTTGGCAGCAACCCTCCCTCCGTCAGGGAAAAGGTTATAGAACTCTTGAACTCTTGCGGGCCTTCAACCGGTCTTTTCCATGAATATGAATATAAATTGGCAAAGAAAATCTCAGATTCCATGCCTTCTGTGGAAATGTTCAGGATGCTTGGGTCAGGTACTGAAGCCTGCATGGCAGCCATTCGGGTTGCCCGGCTGGCCACAAAAAAGAAAAACATCCTGAAGATGGGCGGGGCTTATCATGGCTGGAGCGACCAATTAGCCTACGGCATAAGGATACCCGGCTCCAAATGGACCCAGGCAAACGGTGTTCCCAGGCACATCTTTAAATACACCCAGGAATTCTTCCCCAACGACTTGAATGACCTGGAAAGGAAATTAAAATTAAACCAATTCCGGGGAGGAACGGCGGCTGTATTGATTGAGCCGGTAGGACCCGAAAGCGGAACCAGGCCTGTGGACTTTGAATTCAACAAGGGAGTTGAAGACTTATGCAAAAAATACGGGGCCCTCTTAATATTTGATGAGGTCGTTACCGGCTTCAGATTAGGAATGGGAGGCGCCCAGGGATATTTCGGAGTGTCTCCGGATCTGACCGTATTTGGAAAAGTAGTGGCCGGAGGTTATCCGGGAGCGGGAGGACTGGGAGGAAAAAAAGAAGTAATGAAATACCTTTCATCCGGCATAAGCGGAGATGCTAAACACAAAAAAGCATTGGTGGGCGGAACCATGGCGGCCACCCCTTTAAGCTGTGTGGCAGGCTTTTACACCTTGTGTGAAATAGAAAAAACAGGGGCCGCAGAAAAAGCAGGCCAGTTTGGTGACAAGCTAATCCTTGGCCTTCAAAAACTAATAGACAAATACAAGCTTCCTTTCGTGGCCTTCAACCAAGGCTCCATCTGCCATCTTGAAACCGTCGGCACCATGCACTTTGCCATAGACTGGTCAAAACCCTGGAAGATAAAAGAAATAATAAACGAAACATCAGTCAGGAAGCGTGAAATGGAACATATGGGGGCAGCTTACACGGCAGAAGGAATAATCACCCTGGCAGGCAGCCGCCTTTATACCAATGCGGCCTACCGGGACGAAATGCTGCCGGATATATTGGACCGCTTTGAGCGTGTCTTCCGAAATGTGGAGATAATAGGGTGAGGTTGCAATGAATGCTTATGATGCGAAAAAATCGGTCGTAAAAGCAGGGCTTGAACTCTTGGAATCCGGTCTTATAGCCAGGACCTGGGGTAATATAAGCTGCCGGATAGATGATGAAAGCTTTGCCATAACACCAAGCGGCAGGGACTATTCATCCTTGAGGCCTGAAGATATCGTTGAGGTTAAAACAGATGACCTGTCCTATGAAGGCCCGGTAAAGCCCTCATCAGAAAAGGGAATTCACAGGGAGGTATACAGGACCTTTCCTGAAATCAATTTTGTAATCCACACCCATCAGGTTTACGCTTCCGCCCTTTCGGCTTCCGGCCTGGATGAAATACCTGTACCCGGTGAATTTGTTTCGGATAGTTTTCAAGAAAAAATTCTCTGCTCCAAATATGCCCTTCCGGGTACAAGGACCCTCAGGAAAAATGCAGGCGACACTTTAAGAAAAACAAGGTCTCATGCAATAATCCTGAAACACCACGGGGCCTTGTGTTTTGGAAAAGATTATGACTCTGCTTTTGAAACAGCAAGAAAATTAGAAGAAATATGTTTAAGGTTCATCAATGATAAGGGTGGTAAAATATCTTCGAAAAAGAATTGCGATTCTGTAACTCCCCCATGGATTTATGATGTAATTGATGAAATTATAAATAAAAAAGGCGGCTTTTTAACCTTTTGCAATAACCCCCAAATCCTTAAGTGTGCCGAAGAATCCGGGCCCCTTCTACCCTACCTTGATGATTTTGCCCAGATAGTCGGCTTGAAAGCCATGGTTTGCGATAGTGACGAAAAAGAAATAATAAAAGCCCTGAAACACTCTTCTGCAGTATTAATAAAAGATACCGGCGCCTTATGCTGGGGTACGGACAAAAAGGATGCTGAAGCCGTCTGCATGATAGTCAAAAAAAATTCAACGGCTTATCTAACGGCAAAAACCTTTAACAGCCTTAAACCCATAAATACTTTCGACTCATTGCTCATGAGGCTTGTATACCTGAAAAAATATTCCAAATTATATTAAATAAGGAGCTGGCCATGTCAATATATGTAATTGCCTATGATGTAGGCACCACCGGTGTCAAAACCTGCCTCTTTGAAGTTTCCGACAAAATTAGTCTGGTTGAAAGCGCCATGTCAAGATACGATTTATACGTATTGGACGAGGGGGGTGTGGAACAGGACCCGGACCAGTGGTGGCAGGCCATGTGCAAGACCACCCAAACGGTTATAAATAATTCGGGAATTAAAAAAGAAGCCATAGCCGGTATATCTTTTTGCGCCCAGATGCAAGCCCTTGTCTTAGTCGATGAAAATGGGAATCCGGTAAGAAGGGCCATGAGCTACATGGACAACAGGGCACATGAGGAAATGAAAAGGGGAATCATGTCAGGCATCAAAATTGGAGGCTTAAATGCCTATAAGCTTCTTAGGTCCGTCCTTATAAGCGGGGCAGTTTCCGCAAGCGTCAAGGACCCGGTTTGGAAATACAAGTGGGTCGAAAACCATGAGCCGGAGCTTTTCATGAGAGTCCACAAATGGCTGGACGTAAAAGATTATTTGGTTTGCAGGGCTACAGGCCGGTTCGCCATGTCGGAAGACAGTGCCTTTGCCACACTCCTATGTGATACCAGGAAGGGCAGGAAGGTCTTCAGCAAGGAATTGTGCGATTTATTCGGGGTCAATATGGACCATTTGCCTGCCATATGCAAGAGCACCGATAAAGTAGGTCTCCTTAGGGACAAGGCCGCTCAAGAATTGGGCCTGGCACCCGGTACCCCCGTATTTTCCGGAGGCGGCGATGCATCCCTCATAGGAGTGGGAGCAGGAGCCGTTGAGGAAGGGGAAGCCCATATTTACATGGGGACTTCAGGCTGGGTATCCGTTGTGGTAAAAGACCAAAAGCTTGATATAAACAACATGATTGCTTCCATAGTGGGAGCTGTCCCGGGCTGCTATAATTACTTTGCCGAGCTGGAAACTGCAGGCAAATGCCTTGAATGGGTCAAGGACCATCTGGCCGCAGATGAAATAGGGGTCTTTTTGGAAGGAAAAAAGGTGTGGGAAGACCCTGAAAGCATCTATAAAGGCATATATGATTTCATGCTTGACAAAATAAAGGATGTGCCCCCCGGAAGCAACGGAGTCATCTTCACTCCCTGGCTCCATGGAAACCGGTGCCCCTTTGAAGACCATTATGCCCGGGGCATGTTTTTCAACCTTGGCCTTGAAACAGGCAAAAGAGACATGATTCACTCGGTACTGGAGGGGGTTTGCTATCATTTGAAATGGCAGCTGGAGGCCATAGAAAAAAAGGTCAAAACAAAACCCGTCATAAGATTGGCCGGAGGAGGAGCCTTGGCCCCCCTCACCTGTCAAATGCTATCCGATGTACTGGGAAGGGAAATTGAAAGTATTGACAAGCCCCAGGACGCAGGAGCCATAGGAGCGGCTATTATCGCAGCCGTAGGTCTTAACATGATTGATAGCATTCCCGCATCAAAAAGACTTATCAAGGTCAACAGGAAATATGAGCCCAGGACCTCCTGTACGGAAATCTACAACAGGCTCTTCCCTGTTTTTAAATCCCTTTACAGGAATAACAAAAAAGCCTTCCGTATCTTAAATGAATAAGATTATAAATACCTGCCCAGCCAATTTATGCTCTCCTCCATCATATTTGTGGTGACGAAGTGGTTTAAGAGGGGGTATTCAATCAATTTAATCCTTTCCTTGTCCCGGTACAGGGGGGATATTTTTTCGTAAAACTCCCTTTGGCCCTGGACCGGCACTAAGCTGTCGCTGTCCCCGTGAAGCATCAATATGGGTCTGTCTGTTAACAGGCTTAGATGCTTAAGGGGGTCTTTTTCACTTGCTTTTTTCGAAAGCTCTTCCAATTTTCCCGTCATATCCGGATTTATATTCTTATTGAAGGTTTCCCAGGAGCAGGACCCGTTAAATGCGATAAGGGTTTTAACATTTTTATTCCAGGTAAATATACCCGCCGCCGTAAAACCTCCCATGGAATTGCCCATCACTGCGATTTTTTCGGAATCCGCATTATATTTTAATACTAACTCTTTTTCAAGGGTGGCGTATTCTTCCATATTGGCAAATATTACATCCCAAAAATATTCTATGGCCGCTTCCTTGCCATAATCGTCCAAAGGCTTCCTTTCGCCATGGTAGATTGCATCCGGTATTACAACCTGATATCCTGCAGCAGCCAGGATAAATCCCCTCATTCTTTGAGATTCCTTGCATGACCCCCAACCGTGATAGAATACTATGGATGGGGGCTCTTTCACTCCCTTCGGTCTGAATATTATTGCGGGTATACCTTGTATTTTTACTTTATCCTCAAGGATAAAACTTGATTTAATATAGTCGTCAGCCATAAAATTCTCCTTTTTCCTATTCCGAATTCTCCTTATGCCTTATTATACCACATAAAATTGCGGTCTCTAATATTTTATTTTTTCATTTGACAATTAAGATGGCCTGTGCTACTATCAGTTTAAAGGGGAGCTTAATGAATTAGGCTGAGATCGAACTACTCTAATGTTCAAAACCCTGAAACAGTTTAAACTGTTTGGAACCTGATCCAGATAATGCTGGCGTAGGGAAAGTACATGACATAAGTTGAATATTCAATTATGCGTACCTCCCCATTGTCAGGGGAGTTTTTTGCTATAATGAAAATTATTAAGGAGGAGTTGCCATGGAAGCTAATATTGCAATTCAAGTTTTACCCCATGTATCATCGGACCAAGAGGTTGTTCGTATAGTAGATGAAGTAATTGATTATATTAAAGGAACGGGACTGAATTATTTTGTGGGACCCAGCGAAACATCCGTAGAGGGAGATTACGACAGCCTGATGGAAATAGTCAAAAACTGCCAGCTGGTGGCCTTGAAAGCAGGAGCCCCCAAGGTATCCGCTTATGTAAAAATAAGTTTGGCTCCCAAGGACGGGGTGTTAACAATTGAAGAAAAAGTTTCAAAACATCATCAATAATTCGTCGTCTCTTTTGACCATCATTTTAATTTTAGCCCTTTGGCAGGCCTTGTCTTCGGCGGGCCTTGTGCCCAAGTACATGCTGCCCTCTCCCCTTGATGTGGTGATGGCCTTTGTAAATGACTTTTCCCTGCTTATGGGGCATGCCAGAACGACTTTGACTGAGGCCTTGTTGGGATTGGTCATCGGTACGGCCTTAGGTTTTGTTATTGCCGTATTGATGGACAGATTCAACCTGTTTCAAAAATCTATATATCCAATAATCATCCTGACCCAAACTGTACCTACGGTAGCCATAGCTCCCCTTTTGGTTTTATGGCTGGGTTACGGCTTGTTGCCCAAGGTAACCCTTATCATACTGACTACCTTTTTCCCTATTGCCGTAAGTCTCCTGGAAGGCTTTCACTCGGCTGACCGGGATGCCCTGGACCTTTTAAAAGCCATGGGGGCAACAAGGCTGCAAAGCTTTGTACATATAAAACTGCCCGGGGCTTTGAACCACTTTTTCTCGGGTCTTAAAATATCCGTATCCTACTCGGTTGTAGGAGCGGTAATAGCCGAATGGCTGGGAGGGTTGTCGGGCCTGGGGGTTTACATGACCAGGGTGAGAAAATCATATTCCTTTGACAAAATGTTTGCTGTTATTTTTTTCATATCAATCATAAGTCTTTTGCTTATGTTTGGGGTATCATACCTAAAAAAGGCTCTCATGCCTTGGGAAAACAAAAAATAAATGAAAGGATGCGGTCAAGTGAAAAATAAAGCTATATTCTTGCTAGTTCTTGTTGTCTTATCCATATTTGTGCTAACATCGTGCGCCCAGGAAACCCCTCAAGGGGGAGAAAGCGTAAAAATCGATATTGTATTGGACTGGACTCCCAATACAAACCATACCGGCCTCTATGTTGCCCAGGCCAAGGGATATTTTGAAGAAGAGGGGCTTGAAGTAACAATCATGCAGCCTCCGGAAGGGGGAGCCGAAGCCATAGTTGGAGGCGGAGGAGCTCAATTTGGAATCAGTTTTCAGGACTACCTGGCTCCAAATTACGCCTCCAATACTCCCATGCCCATAACTGCTGTTGCTGCCATAATTCAACACAACACTTCAGGCATACTATCCCTTAAAGAAGACGGCATAGACAGGCCGTCCAAGTTGCCGGGCCACAATTATGCTACCTGGAACCTGCCCATAGAATTGGCCATTATCAAGAAGGTAGTCGAAGATGACGGGGGCTCTTTTGATGAAATTGAATTGATTCCAAGCACCGTGACAGACGTGATTACAGCCCTGCAGACGGATATTGACTCGGTATGGGTTTACTATGCCTGGGACGGAATTGCAACAAAGGTTAAAGGATTGGAAACAAATTTCCTGAACTTTGCCGACTACGGCAAGGAATTGGATTATTACAGCCCCGTATTGTTTGTAAACGATGATTTTGCAAAAGCAAATCCTCAAATAGTTAAAAAAGTTTTATCGGCCGTTAAAAAAAGCTATGAATTTGCCATCGAAAATCCTGAGGAAGCCGCCCAAATACTCCTGGAAGCAGCTCCCGAGCTTGACCCGGACATAGTGAGGGAAAGCCAAAAGTGGCTGGCTGACCAATATATAGCCGATGCTCCCAAATGGGGATATATAGACCAGGACAGATGGGACGCCTTCTACGGCTGGCTCTATGAAAACAAGCTTATTGAAAAAGAAATTCCTAAAGGTATGGGATTTACCAACGAATACCTTCCGGATTAAATGAATCGAGGATAAAAATGGAAAAACTGACAACTGAGGGTATAACCGTCAGTTACGAAGGCAAAAAAACAATCGAAGACATTTCAATTAAACTTAATAAGGGTGAGATAGTCAGTATCCTGGGAGTAAGCGGGGTCGGAAAAACCACCTTATTTAACGTAATATCCGGCCTGATAAAGCCCGACTCGGGCAAGGTGTATTTGGACGGAAGGGATATTACCAACACTACCGGCAATACCAGCTACATGCTCCAGAAGGACCTTCTCCTTCCTTACAAGACCATAATAGACAATGTTTCCCTCCCCTTGGTCATAAGAGGTGAGAAAAAATCAAGGGCAAGGGAACATGCTGCCAGGTATTTTGAAGAATTCGGCCTCAAGGGTACTGAAAACAAATACCCCAGCCAGCTCTCCGGGGGCATGAGGCAGAGGGCTGCTCTTCTTCGCACCTATTTGTTTTCTGACCAGGTGGCCCTTTTGGATGAGCCCTTCAGCGCCCTGGACAGCATAACCAAATCCAGCATGCACCAGTGGTTTCTTAAGGTCATGGAGCAAATAAAGCTGTCAAGCCTATTGATAACCCATGATATCGATGAGGCCATCCTCTTGTCTGACAGGATTTACATCATGTCGGGAAAACCGGGAAGGATAACCGATGAAATTACTGTGAATGAGCCCAAGCCAAGGAGCAAGGGCTTCCTGGTAAGCGAAAACTTCTTAAAATACAAGAAACGGATCTTGGATGAACTGGAAAGCTAAAAGGGGCTGCGTAATTTACGCAGCCCCTTTATCATAAAATCCTTCGACACACATGAAAAATAATAAAAATATCAAGCGAACATTTGCAGGACACTATTATAGTTCTTAGCAAATGCAGGTTAAAAATCCGTTAAACAGCTTGCGTTGTTTGAGCGAAGCGAGTTTGCAAGCTGTAGGATTTTTAGCCGGAATGAGCTTTAGAATTATTCGTGTCCGAAACCGTGAGCGGATATTTTTATTATTTTTATTATTTTAATCAAACTTCAGAAGGTTAAGGCCTACTTCTTGATTAAGTTTCCTGTCTACCTGGCCGTCAACGACAAATATAAACATTTCGCAGGTAGCGCCGACCACAGCCCTGTTCAAATGGCCTCCTACCACCTTGTTTTCCTTGTCTCCGGCACTCATGTGGATGTGGTTGTATAGTTTTCCGTCCATTGTGGAGACGCTTCCGGTAAGGGACACTATTTCATAATCACCTGTATAATTCTTGGAAAAATATTTTTTCTCTTTTGTATCAAACAAGCCTACGGTAAAATCATTTACTGCCCCTAAGGCATTTACGTTTGCAAGTTTAACCTTCTCTTTTTCGCAGATTTCCAGTAATTTTTCAATTATTTCTTCGCCCTTATCAATTCTTGCTAAAATTGTGTCCTTAAATCTTTTGTATTCCATCTTTACCTCCCTAATCTCTTTGGCACAGTTCTATTAAGACTCCATAGGTTGATTTAGGATGACAGAAGGCTATCTTTGCCCCTCCTGCCCCGTAGCGGGGTTTTTCGTCTATCATCCTGATTCCCTTTTCCTTCATTACTTCTATGGCCTTTTCTATGTCATCAACCCTGTATGCTATGTGTTGAACACCTTCCCCGTTTTTTTCTATATATCTTGCAATGGGCCCGTCTTCTTCCGTTGATTCCAGCAGCTCAACCTCCGTGTCTCCTATGGGAAGAAAGGCAACCTTTACTTTTTGCTCTTCCACAACTTCGGTCCCTGTTGATTTTAAGCCAAGAACATTTTCATAAAAATTCAAGGCATCCTCCAAATTCTTAACGGCAATGCCGATGTGGTCAATTTTATTTACCATGATAACCTCCTCATCAGGTCATCCCTGACTTCATAAGCATTTTTGTTTTTATTGTATATTTCTATTACTTCATCATCCAATCGATTTTTGTCTTCTGTACGGGTAAGAACGATTTTTCTAAGTTCTTCTTCGATAAGTTCAACAAGATCCTCTTTTATGTTGTTTTTTCTTCTTTCTTCTAATTTGCCGCTTTCTTTAAGATAAGAGAGGTGGTCCTTAATTTCCTTAATCAAGTCGTCGATGCCTTCATTTTTGACAGCCACTACCTTGACTACGGGTGGCCTCCTGTCCGTGTCAGGGTTTAAATCAAGCATCATGTTTACCTCAAGGGCTGTCCTGTCTGCCCCGAACAAGTCACTCTTGTTAATGGCAAAAATATCACCGATTTCCATTATGCCTGCCTTGATGGACTGTATGTCGTCACCTAACCCGGGTACCATGACCATTACAACCGTATCGGCAACCTTGACTATGTCTACCTCCGACTGGCCTACCCCTACGGTTTCAATGATAATGTAATCATAACCGGCTGCATCCAGGACTTTCAAGGCATTCCTGGTGTGCTTGGATAAGCCCCCTAAGTGGCCTCTTGTCCCCATGCTGCGTATAAAAACCTCCGGGCTGAGGGCCAAATCCTGCATACGGATCCTGTCTCCAAGGATGGAACCTCCGCTGTAAGGACTGGTAGGGTCTACTGCAATTACCCCAACCTTCTTGCCTTCTTTTATTAATTTTTTTACGATTTTATCCGTAAGAGTGCTTTTTCCCGCCCCTGGCGGCCCCGTAATTCCCACTATATGGGCCTTACCCGTGTATGGGTGGATTTGCCGCATAATTTTTTCGGCTGCATCCGGGTCGTTTTCCACAGCACTTATAAGCCTGGCGCAAGCCCTCTTATCCCCTGCTAGCATCTTTTCAATCAATTGTGAATATGGCATTAAGTCACCATCCATTTCATTAGCATGTCATCTCATATGAGATTCTTCGGGCTAAAGCCCTCAGAATGGTTGTTTTGTCATCCTGAAGGAAAGAAGAATCTCTGTTATCTTTTCAAGTTATTCTTGATAAATTCAATCATCTTTGATATCGAGGTTCCAGGTGTAAATATTTCGTCGATTCCTGCCTCCTTAAGGCCAGGTATGTCTTCTTCGGGGATTATTCCTCCCCCTAGTATGAGGACATCATTAACCCCTTGTTCCCTCAACAATTCCACAACCTTTGGGAATAAATAGTTATGGGCTCCCGATAATAAGCTCATACCTACTACATCAACATCTTCCTGGACCGCAGCAGCAACTATCTGCTCCGGAGTCTGTCTAAGGCCTGTATATATAACTTCCATGCCCGCATCTCTTAGGGCTCTGGCTATTACCTTGGCCCCCCTGTCATGACCGTCAAGACCGGGCTTTGCGATTAAAACTCTTATTGGTCTATTCATCGTTCCCTCCTAAATCGACACAGACTGTTGATATTCACCGAAAATTTCCCTCATGACACCGCATATTTCTCCCAAGGTGGCGTATTCCCTGACTGCATCCAGTATATAGGGCATCAGGTTTTCGGTTCCTTCACAAGCCTTCTTAAGCGCCTTAAGTTTCTCCTCAACGGCAGCATTATTTCTTTTTGCCTTTACCTCATTTAACTTCTGCTTCTGCATTTCCGCAACTGCCGGGTCAACCTTCAGCAAGCCCTTGGGAGCCTCTTCTTCAACCTGGTATTTATTTACTCCTACCACGATTCTTTCCTTGGTCTCTATTTCCATCTGGTATTTATAGGCTGCATCGGAAATTTCCTTTTGTATGTAGCCTAAATCTATGGCTCTTGCAGCCCCGCCCAGCTCATCTATCTTGGTTATGTATTCCATAGCCTTGTCTTCAATTTCCTTTGTTTTTGCCTCAACGTAATAGGAACCTGCCAAGGGGTCTATGGTGTTGGTCACGCCCGTTTCATTAGCTAAAATCTGCTGGGTTCTGAGGGCTATTGTAACCGACTCGGTTGTGGGTAGGGCAAGGGCTTCATCCCTTGAATTGGTATGCAGGGACTGGGTTCCTCCAAGGACTGCTGCCAGGGCCTGCATTGCTACCCTGATGATATTGTTGTCAGGCTGCTGGGCGGTCAAGGTACAGCCCGCTGTTTGGGTGTGGAATTTAAGCATCATGGATTTTTCGTTCTTTGCCTTGAATCTTTCCTTCATTATCCTTGCCCAGAGTCTTCTTGCGGCCCTGAATTTTGCCACTTCTTCCAATAAATCATTATGTGAATTGAAGAAGAAGGAAAGCCTGGGGGCAAAGGTATCCACATCAAGGCCTGCCTTGATGGCTGCCTCTACATAGGCGATTCCGTCTGCTAAGGTGAAGCCCACTTCCTGAGCTGCCGTCGAGCCTGCTTCTCTTATGTGGTATCCGGATATGCTTATGGTATTCCAGTTTGGAACATATTTAGAGCAATATTCAAATATGTTGGTGATAAGCCTCATGGAGGGCTCTGTGGGGAAAATGTAAGTCCCTCTTGCTATATATTCCTTCAAAATGTCATTTTGAACGGTACCCCTTAATTTGTCGGGAGATACCCCCTGCTTTTCGGCAACTGCAATATACATGGCCAAAAGAACTGCCGCAGGGGCATTTATGGTCATCGAGGTGCTTACCTTGTCAAGAGGGATGCCGTCAAACAATATTTCCATGTCCTTAAGGGAATCAATGGCAACCCCTACTTTACCCACTTCACCCTGGGCCAGGGGATGGTCAGAGTCATAACCTATCTGGGTGGGCAGGTCAAAGGCTACCGATAAACCAGTTGAACCCTGACTAACCAGGTATTTGTACCTTTCATTGGATTCCTCAGCAGTGGCAAAGCCTGCGTACATACGCATGGTCCATGGCCTTCCCCTGTACATGGTTGGCTGGTAGCCCCTGGTAAAAGGATATTGACCCGGGAATCCTATATCCCTTAAATAATCTATGTCTTCAATATCTTCCGGTGTATATAGCCTCTTAACTTCAGACCCGGAGCCGGATTTAAATTCTTCCTTGCTTTCCGGTGTCTTGCTCAGTGTTTTGGCCAAAAGGCCTTCTTCCCATTTTTGTCTTTCTTCTTTTATTTGGGAGAGCTTCTCTTTATCAAACATCAGTGCCTCCTATATAAAAATCTATGGATTGTTTCGCTTTTTAAATAACTTAAAATGTCATACTAAGAGCTCGTGCTTGAAGAACTTCATTGGATCCTTCGCTTCGCTCAGGATGACAGCTAGTGACATTCTGAGGGCTTTAGCCCGAAGAATCTCATGGGATCCTTCGCCTATATTATAGCCCCTCCGTCATAAGATTCACCACCCGCGTCAGGACAGATTCCGTACCTTTTTGTCCAGACATCCTTGTACTTTAATGCCTGGGAATGAATTTTGGAAATGTCTTCTTCAGGTACGGTTTTTATCACCTTGGCAGGTATTCCCGCAACAACAGAAAAAGGAGGTATATGCTGGTTTTTCTTTACAAGGGCTCCTGCAGCAACTATGCTTCCTCTCCCGATGACGGCCCCGTCAAGTATGATTGAGCCCATGCCGATTAAGCAGTGGTCTTCGACTGTACAGGCATGAACGGTAGCATTATGCCCGATTGTGACAAAGTCTCCAATAATCGTTGGGTAATCATTTGATACATGAACCACGCTGTTGTCCTGGATATTTACATACCTGCCTATTTCTATAGAGTTTACGTCACCTCTTACAACAGTGTTAAACCAAATGCTTGAATATTCCTTAATTGTTACCTTGCCTATGATATGGCAGCCTTCGGCTATAAAGGTTTTTTCATGGATGCTTGGTTTAACACCTTCAAACTCCATTATCATTTCTTATCCCCTCAGTTTATTGTCAGCAATGGGTCTCCTGCGTTTACTGTTGCGGATTTGGAAGTATAAATTTTGCTCACCACGCCATCTGCTGCGGCAGCTATTTCATTTTCCATCTTCATGGCTTCCAGTATAATTACCGTATCGCCCTTGCTTACTCTTTGCCCTTCAGTTACCAAAATATCCAAAATTGTTCCGGGCATGGGAGCCGTCATGAGTTCCCCTTCTCCTATAACAGGTTCTGCTTTCTGAGTCTTGGGTTCTTCCGGTGTCGGTTCCGGAGCTTTTTGTACAGGCGGTGCTTGAACAGGTGCCTGTTGTACCGGTGCTTGCTGTACGGGTACCTGCTGCACGGTAAATCCTCCCTGGCCTCCTACTTCTTCCACTTCTACCGCATATGTTTTACCGTTTACTGTTACATTAAATCTTCTCATTTTTTACCTCCGTATAATATCTTTATCTCATTAATTGCATCCTTCCAACATGTGCCCAAATGGATTCCATATCGGATGTCCTTTTAATATTTCTTACAATGAATTCACCCGGATCTTTTCCTAATACTATGGATAGTGCTCCCGTTATTGCAGCCACTATTTCTTCCTCTTCCTCCATGGCTGCCATAGTCGCGGCTATAACGGCAACAATCTCATCCTCGTCCTGTTCGCCTGCTTTTGTTATGAGTGCTTCATCCGAAAGCAAGCTTACATCCTTTCTTTTCTTAAATAAATTTTTGAATAAGCTCATGTCCGCCTCCTACAAAGGAATATTGCCGTGTTTCTTCTGGGGTCTTTGCTCTCTCTTTCCCGTCAACATGTCAAAGGAACTTATTATTCTCTTTCGTGTTTCAGAGGGTTCTATCACGGCATCCACATATCCCCTTGCTGCCGCTGTGTAGGGATTTGCCACAGTATCCCTGTATTCTTCGATTTTTTCCTTGCGTTTTGCATTCTTGTCTAAAGCTTCTTCAATTTCCTTTTTGAATATTATATTGGCTGCCCCATCAGGACCCATAACCGCTATTTCCGAACTAGGCCATGCAAATACCATGTCAGCCCCCAATTCCTTGTTGCACATGGCTATGTAGGACCCTCCGTATGCCTTTCTCGTGATTACAGTAACCTTTGGCACCGTTGCTTCGGAAAATGCATAGAGCATTTTAGCCCCGTGCCTTATGATTCCTCCGTATTCCTGGTTGGTTCCTGGTAAAAATCCCGGCACATCCATCAATGAAAGTAGGGGTATATTGAAGGCATCGCATGTTCTGATGAATCGGGCCGCCTTGTCGGAAGCATTTATGTCCAGACAGCCTGCCAATACCTTGGGCTGGCTTGCCACCACCCCTATGCTTCTACCGTTCAAACGCATGAAGCCCGTGATTATATTTTGAGCGTAGTAGGGCTGGTATTCCAAAAACTCACCCTTGTCGGCAAGGGAATAAATTATGTCCTTCATGTCGTATGCCTTGTTGGGTTTGTCTGGTATTATGATGTTCAAGCTCTCGTCTGTCCTGTTGATGTCATCCTCCACTGGCAGAGGGGGTGTCATTTCTAAATTGTTTTGGGGTAAAAAGCTGAGAAGCTTTTTAATCCGCTCAATGCATTCTTCTTCAGTATCATCGATAAAGTGGGCAACCCCGCTCACCCTGTTGTGGGTCATGGCTCCACCCAATTCTTCGGCTGAGACCTTTTCTCCCGTTACCGTTTCTATTACATTGGGGCCGGTTATGAACATCTTGCTAATGTTTTTCACCATGAAAACAAAATCTGTTATTGCAGGTGAATACACCGCCCCTCCGGCGCAAGGCCCCAATATTACCGAAATCTGTGGAATTACCCCTGATGCTATGGTGTTGTTGTAAAATATTTTCCCGTATCCTGACAGGGCATCAACCCCTTCCTGTATTCTGGCCCCGCCGGAGTCATTGATTCCTATCAGGGGTGCTCCCACCTTAAGGGCCATTTGCTGGGTTTTGACAATTTTTGCAGCATGCATTTCACCCAAGCTTCCTCCCATCACGGTGAAATCCTGGGCAAATATGTAAACCAATCTTCCGTCTATGGTCCCGTATCCGGATACCACACCGTCTCCCGGTGTCTTCTTTTTTTCCATACCGAAATTGGTGCATCTATGTTCAACAAAAGCGTCGATTTCCACAAAGCTTCCCTGGTCCAGAAGTTTTAATATCCTTTCCCTGGCTGTAAGCTTTCCGCTTTCATGCTGCTTATCAATGGCTTTTTGCCCGCCGCCTGCCCTTGCCTGGTCGGATTTTTCTCTAAGCTCGGCTAATTTATCCATACTTTCCTCCGGTTCATATATTTTTTATCAGTTCTTGTCTATACTTGTTTTTTATCGGGTTTTTCACCGGTAAATCTGTGCAGTAAGTTTACTGCCCCATATATGATAGTGATTACCAAAAAAATTGTTGCCATTCCCATTACCATAAGTTTTAAAGACGCCATTACATTTCCCATAATCTTCATCCTCCTACCACAAGGTCGGCACTAAGCCGATTATTACTCCGCCTGCTATAACGGAAGCTATTTGTCCTGCCACGTTGGCTCCCACCGCATGCATCAGGAGATGGTTCTGGGAGTCTGCTTCAAGCCCCATTTTCTGAATAACCCTTGCTGACATGGGAAATGCCGATATCCCTGCTCCCCCGACCATGGGATTTATTTTTTCCTTTAGGAATATGTTCATCAATTTAGCAAATAAAACTCCGCCCATAGTATCGAATATGAAGGCTAACAGGCCTAATATCATTATTTTAATGGTATCAAGGGATACGAAGATATCCGCCTTCATGCTTGCAGATATGGTTATTCCCAAAAGCAGGGTGATTAAATTTGCCAAAGAGTTTTGGGCTGTTTCCGACAAGGACCTTAAAACTCCGCATTCCCTTATAAGGTTTCCGAACATCAAAAATCCTACCAATGACACGGATGCCGGTGCCACGAGGCCGGCTATCATGGTAACTATTATCGGGAACAAAAGCCTTGTCATCCGTGAAACGCTCTTGGGATTGTACTTCATTCTGATTTTTCTCTCATTTTTGGTGGTAACCAATTTAATGGCAAAGGGTTGTATCATGGGTACCAGGGCCATATAGGAATAGGCGGCCACCGCTATGGGACCTACGTAATTGCTTTTCAGTATCTGGGATACCAATATGGAAGTGGGCCCGTCAGCTGCCCCTATTATTCCGAAAGATGCGGCATCAGCCAAATCATATCCCATGAGGGATGCCACCGTAATTGTTGCAAATATTCCAAACTGGGCCGCCGCTCCGAACAATAAGAGCCTGGGATTGGACAGGAGGGGACCGAAATCAATCATAGCTCCTATTCCTATGAAAAGTAAAATGGGCATAGCTTCCGATGCTTCTATTCCCACTTCAAAGAGCCAGTCTATGATACCTTTTACGGGGCCTATTCCTTCCAAGGTTTGGTTCAAAACCCCTGACATGGGTATGTTTACAAGTATTGCTCCAAAACCCATGGGCAGAATCAAGGCAGGCTCCATGTCCTTTGTGATTGCCAGATAAATCAGGGCTGCGCCGATTATCCACATGATAACTTGTTTCCCTGTTACACTTAGTATTCCTTCATACAAAAACTCCATCTTCTTCTCCTTGTTAATATATCTTTGGCAATATTTAAAAATAAATATTATTACTATATCTTTATCAATTTTTTATTATCCTGTGGTATATGATTTGATAATACAAACAGCCGGATAATTACAATAGGGGTACCAAGGTCACATATATTCCAGTTAAAATTGCAGTGGTTATTACACCGCATATATTGGCACTCATTGCATATTCCAGTATAAAGCTGAATTTGGTAACCCTGTTGACTTCCATTTGTGCTACCTTGGCAGTTGTGGGAACGCACGAAACCCCGGCAATTCCTACTACAGGATTAAAGTTTTTATTATTTATCAAATAAACCAAGTATCCTCCTATAATTCCGCCTAGACCGGAAAGGAGCAAGGCCAAAATTCCTAAAACCAAAAGAGGCAGTATTTTGGGATTTAAAATGGTGCTGGCTTCACACAGAACTCCCAAGGTTAAGCCTAATAGGAAGGTTGCAGAATAAAGAAAAACATCTTCCAATAGTTTTGCATATCTTGTTATACCTGATTCCCTGATGGCATTTCCTAAAAAGAAACTTAAAAACAGGGGAGATGCCGAGGGGAATAATAAACACAAGACTATGCAGGCAATAATGTCAAAGGCTAATTTCTCCTTAGAGCTTATATTGTTTCTTTTTTTTGAGCTTTTAACTACTATGCCTCTTAAATCCTTAGGAATGAGAAACCTGACCAAAAATGGATAACCACCGTATGTTAAACTAAGATATAAATAAGCTACGATTGTAATAGGTACGAACAAGTCCTCTGCAAGAACAAGGGATGCAAAGAGAACCATGGGACCATCGGCTCCACCGATAAGCGAGATGGCCGCAGCCTCACCGTATGAAAAACCTAATGCATGGGCGATTGGGAAGGTCGCCACGGTACCAAGCTCAGCAAACATTGCAATCAACATTCCGGTAAAAGGATATTTTAATACGCTTCCCACATCCGATATTACTCCTATGCCCATAAAAATCAGGCAAGCTATCAAGCCGTTACTGAACATTAAAGTATAAATGGGCTGCAACCAGTCAATCTGCAATATATTCATAAGCTCATCGGTATTTGTCACCATAGGTTCCAGGAATATGGTTCCTATCTTTGATGCGGAAAGGAATAAGACACCGGAATTTACTGCAGCCATTCCAAAGCCCATGGGGATCATGATAAGGGGTTCCAATATTTCTTTTTTCCCTAAATAAACCAATAAAATTCCGAGTAAAATAAGCACAATCCTTGCTAATGCAATTTTGGGCTCCTGTACAAAGAGGGTTCCGACACCTTGAAAAAGATTTATAAAATTCAATCAATCACCCCATTTCCTGAGGATTTCCTGATTATGAACAAAACAAGCTTAATTAAACCTGCAATAAATACCGATACCGCAAATCCCAGCAAATATACCGAAAAGGCAAAAGTAATATCTTTCATGGCTGCTCCTTCAACTTAGTTCCTTCCTGACAAAAAATACAAAAACCGAAGCAATGACTATGATTATAATGAATGCATACAAAGGATCTATATTAAACATACCCTATCACCTATATCACTTTCATTTAATTTTGCTCTGGGCCCTTCTGTATGTTGATTCCATTAATTTATCCTTGTTTACGATAACTCTTTCATACACTCCCTTGCATATCAGGCCTATTTCATCATGGCAAGAAAAATCAAGAAAAACTTTGTTGTCTGATACTTCGGTTACGGTTAGAATTGTTGTTATTGTTCCGCCGGCCAATGTTAATGTAGGCTGCTCATGAGACAGTTCTATATATTTACCGACTGTTATGTATCCCGGCGGAAGTAATGGATCAAGCATTTTTACCGATGCCTCTATGATTATGTCCAGTACTTCGGGGGTTGACAAGAGGTAGTCTAATGAATCGTTGGACCCTGAATATATGTACTTTTCTCGCACATATCCTTCCCTTTTATGAATTGTCGAAAGTCCCGCCGATATGTTATATTTCACTACCAATATCCCTCCTATATCCCTAAGGTTTTAAAATTGGTCGCATTTTTGCGACAGATGTTTGTTTCTGCTATATATTAATACGAAATTGTTAATTTTGCAATACTTTCGGCTTAAATGAATCCAATTAATTTAAACTTGCAAAAAAGACAGCTGCTCTATACCCCCGGTTCCTTGCCAAACCGGGGGCATGAGCGCTGCCCCCTTTAAAAACCTTTATTTTTAAATCAATAATACCGATGCCAGCCCAAAATAAACCATTAAGGTTAACCCGTCAACCAAGGTTGTAATCAAGGGACCTGCCATTATGGCAGGGTCTAATTTCAACTTTTTTGCCAGTAGTGGAAGCAGTCCTCCCACCATTATTGCCAGAACTATGATTAAAGCTACTGTTGCGGATACCGTCAGGGAAACCTGCAGGCCTACCCTGTCAATAAGCATGTTCTTTGCGAAATTCACCGTGGCTAAAACTATTCCCACAACTAAGCTTATCCTGAATTCCTTCCATAAAACCTTGCCGGCATCCTCCAAACTTACATCTTCCGTCGCCAAGCCGCGGATTATCAGGGTTGAAGACTGATTCCCCGAATTTCCGCCGGTATTCATGAGCATGGGAATAAACATGGTAAGAACCACATAGGTGCTTAAAAGACTTTCAAATTTGGTAATAATGCTGCCTGTGACCGATGCTCCCAGCATAAATATCAAGAGCCAGGGTAGCCTCATTTTTGCCAGTTGGAATACTCCAGAATTCAAATAGGATTCTTCCGAGGGCACCATGGCAGCCATCCTCTGCAAGTCTTCCGTTGCCTCGTCTTCAATTACGGTCATAATATCATCGAAGGTGATGATACCCGTTAGCCTGTGCTCCCTATCCACAACGGGCAAGGCCATAAATCCGTATTTCTTAAAGGTATTGGCAACTGTTTCCTGGTCATCATGGGTTTCCACATAGATGATGTCTTCATGCAAAATATCTTCAATCAGTTTATCTGAATCAGCAATAACCAAATTTCTCAGAGATACTATTCCTTTAAGCTTTTTGTTGTTGTCTGTAACATAGCATGTGTAAATTGTTTCCTTGTTCAAGCCGGTCTCTTTAATGTGGTCCAGGGCCTGCTTTACCGTCATGCTTTTCTTAAGCTCCACATACTCGATGGTCATCAGGCTGCCGGCCGAGTGGGCGGGATATTTCAGGAATTGGTTTATCAAAGCCCTCTCTTCGTGGCTTGAAGAGGCTAAAATCTTGTTTACTATGTTTGCCGGCATTTCTTCCAGCATGTCGATCATGTCGTCAAAGAAGAGTTCATCCAAAATGAACTTTAATTCTTTATCTGTGATCGAGTTGATTATCTGAGCTTGTTTTTCAGGCGAAAAATGGGCAAATACTTCAACTGCGATATCCTTGGGCAATATCCTGAATACCAGCAGGGATGTGGAATGGTCCAGCTCTTCGATTATTTCGGAAATATCAACTTCATTCATTTCCGTGAGGGTATTTTTCAGATCAATATATTTCTTTTGCTCGATTAATTCTAAAATTCTATCATCTCTCATCAGTTCCCTCCTTTAGATATTAAGTTTAATTCATTAATCTATCGGGGAAACCACGGTGGCGAATATGGTTTCTCCAACTTTGTCTTTGTATTCAGCTATTAAGTTCTTACTCACGGGATCAGAATCCATATTCATCACACTCCTTTTTGTCATTCGGAATTATTCGAGCTAAAGCCCCGGGAATGACACTTTATCAATTTTTATCCATCATATAATTATATCACTTTTCTTTATAATGAACACTAATTTTTTTGAAACCCTCGCAAAAAAAACGGGCGGTATTAACACCGCCCCCTAAGAGATTTTTATCAGGCTAAAGTTCCTCCTTCAAAGAGTATTTCAAACTCTTTGCCGGTGATTGTCTCTCTTTCCAGAAGAGCCTGAGCGACATTGTGCAGCTTTTCCATATTTTCGCTCAAGAGCTTTTCTGTCTTGCTGTAAGCGGCGTCAATGATTTTTCGCATTTCTCTGTCAATTTTTGCTGCAACATCTTCGCTGTAATTCCTTATCCTGTTGAAATCCCTGCCCAGGAACACTTCGTCATCGCTGGTTCCATAGGCCATGGGTCCTAATTCATCACTCATACCGTAGGTTGTAACCATTGCCCTTGCAATTTTGGTTGCCCTTTCTATGTCGTTGGAAGCCCCGGTTGATATATCGTTAAGAGCTAATTTTTCAGCTACCCTGCCTCCCAACAACCTAACTATATATTCTTCCATGTCGGTCTTTGACCTGTAGGTCTTGTCTTCCTCCGGGAGATACATGGTAAATCCGCCTGCTCCTCCCCTGGGAATGATGGTTATCATGTGAACCGGGTCCTTATTTGATGAAAGCCTTGCCACAACCGCATGACCTGCTTCATGATATGCGGTCAGCTTCTTTTCGTTTTCGCTTATAACCTTGCTTCGCTTTTCAGGTCCCGCAATTACCTTTGTTATGGCTTCTTCAATAATATCCATTGTAATGACCGATTTGTTCTGTCTTGCCGTCAGGAGGGCTGCCTCATTCATGGCATTTTCCAAGTCGGCCGGAGTGAATCCCGGAGTTCTTTTGGCCACTATGCTTAAATCCACATCCTCTGCCAGGGGCTTCTTTCTTACGTGGATTTTCAGGATTTCCTCCCTTGCCTTTATATCCGGAAGGCCTACATGAACCTGCCTGTCAAACCTTCCCGGCCTCATCAAGGCTGGGTCCAAAATATCAGGCCTGTTGGTTGCCGCAATGATGATTATTCCTTCATTGCCTGAAAAACCGTCCATTTCAACCAAGAGCTGGTTCAGGGTCTGTTCCCTTTCATCATTGCCTCCGCCTAAACCTGCTCCTCTTCTTCTGCCGACGGCATCAATTTCATCTATGAATATGATGCAGGGGGCATTCTTCTTTGCCTGGTCAAACAAGTCCCTTACCCTTGATGCTCCCACGCCAACGAACATTTCAACGAAGTCCGAACCGCTTATGCTGAAAAAGGGTACTCCTGCTTCACCGGCTACGGATTTTGACAGGTATGTTTTTCCCGTTCCGGGAGGTCCCACAAGGAGCACTCCCTTGGGTATGCGGGCACCAAGCCTTACAAACTTGGCCGGATTCTTAAGAAAATCCACAATCTCACTTAATTCTTCCTTTTCCTCGTCCAGACCTGCCACATCCGCAAAGGTAATCTTCTTTTCATCGTCCTTTACCATGTGAGCCCTGCTTTTTCCAAAACTCATGGCCTTACCCGGTCCGGCTCCCTGGGACTGTTTCATGAATACATACCATAAAACTCCCAATAAGACTAACATTCCAATTGTAGGCAAAGCCTGGAGCCACAGGGGAGTGGGAGGTACGGGCTCACCGATTACTTCTATTTCGCCGGCTTCTATCTTTTCTGCCAGGTAATTGTCATGAAATGCTCCCGAAAAATAAAACAGTGAAGGTATATAGGAAGTAAACTCTTTACCGTCTTTAAACACTCCTTCTACCTCATTCTCGGTAAAAGTGAGTTTTTTTACATTATCCTTTTGTATTTCAATTACAAGCTCGCTATAGCTGATGCTGGTTACTTGCTGGGGCTTCTCCACCATGCTCTGGACCAGCAGTATGATCACTACGAATATCAGGATATACATAGCGATGCTTCTCATAAATCCTTTCAATTAAAACCTCCTGTGTCTAAACTGACTACTGTATTTAATATAACATAAAAGTACTGCCATTACAAATGTTTATTACATTTTTTTAACCTTTGTAAACTTCTTCCTTCAGAACGGCAATATAAGGCAGATTCCTGTACTTTTCAGCATAATCCAGGCCGTAACCCACCACGAACTCGTCAGGAACCACAAAGCCCGTGTACTTTATGTCCAAATCTGCTACTCTTCTTTCCTTTTTGTCGAGTATTGTGCATATTTCAACAGATGCAGGGTGCCTGGTCCTTAAGTTCTCCACCAGGTAAGCCAGGGTGAGCCCTGAATCTATAATATCCTCAACTATCAGGACATGTTTGTCTTCTATGCCCATATTCAGGTCCTTCAAAATTCTTACCACACCCGATGTTTTAGTATTGTTCCCGTAACTGGAAATTGCCATAAAATCAATTTCCAAAGGAAGCTTTATTTCTCTTATCAAATCACTTGCAAAAACTACTGCTCCTTTTAATACGCATACGATGAATATGTCCTTATCCCTGTAATCTTCGGTTATCTTTGCGCCCAATTCGGCTACCTTTGCCTTAAGTTCTTCTTCTCCGATGAGAATTTTCTTAATGTCTTTGTTCATATTGCCTCCCCGTTGAAATTTTGAGAATTTTTTTGGTTGACTCATTTATCTTGTATTTATCGTTAATTCTATAGCCCTCAAGCCATATTATATTTTCGTCATCAGCTACTATTAATCTTGAATCCCTTTCTTCTTTGGGTATCTTCAAATCGATGAAAACATCCTTAACTTTCTTGCTTCCCTCCATGCCGCATGGGGTGATTGAATCTCCCGGCCTCCTGTTTCGGACTGTTAAAGATCCCTTTACCAAATCAAAATCAACGCAAAAGCTGTCCTTATCCTCTATATCTTCCCATGTTTCAGTCCCTGCCTCAAAAACTCTTGCCAGGAGGGTTTTATTAACTTCCTTAATATGGGTAATTTCATTTAAAGCAATATTATATTCAAATTCAGGAACTTTATCAAGCCTTTTATTGATAATAAAATTATCATAACTTATTTCAATTGTAAAGCCTCCGGTCAGGTCAATTTTTTTGCCGGTTTTTCCTGCGTCCATCAGGCTTATGGCATTGTCAATGTGCTTCATTTCAACATTTACCGTGTTACCCTTCAGTTCTTCTATCCCCCGCCTGATGATCCGCCCTCTTTCTCCAACATCCAGGGCTCTTAATAAATTCAAGTCCAGTACCAGCTTTGAACCGCTCCTGTCCTTAAGCAGCTCTTTAAACTTTATATCTATGTACTTTTCTATGATTTTTTTGTCCCTTTCCATGGCTTCAGCCATTCTGCTGAGGGTTGCCTGTATGTTGGGACTGAAATTTTTTTCCAGGTAGGGGATTAAATTTAACCGGATTTTATTCCTCCCGTAAATATCCTGGGAATTCGTAATGTCGATGCAGTATTGGTAATTATTTTCATGAAGGTAAGCCATTATTTCATCCCTTGATACGTTAAGCATGGGCCTTATTAAATTACCCTTCTGAAAGGACATGGCGCTCAAGCCGTCGATTCCCGTTCCCCTGATAAGCCTCTGGAGGACGGTTTCCGCCTGGTCGTTCAAATTATGGGCAAGAGCTATCTTGCCTCCCCCGATTTGGCTTAAATTTTCATTGAAAAAACCATACCTGAGGACCCTTCCTGCCTCTTCTTCCGTAACTTTGAGCTCCCTGGCATATTCTGCGGCATTCTTGCGTTTGACGAAGAGCCTTACCCCGTATTTTTGGCAAAGGTCTCTTACGAACTCCTCATCGTGCATGGCATCCTTGCCCCTGTACATGTGGTTTATATGAGAAGCATACAGGTTAAAGCTTATAATATCCTTTAACTTTCTCAAGTTATGGAACAAAAATACCGAATCCGGCCCTCCGGATAGGGCAATCAGGATATTGTCCCCGTCGATAATCAATTTTTTATTGATAATATTATTTTTTATCAATTCATGCATATTTTTCCTCATCCACCTATATTGCATAAATTATACCACAAAATCGGCATTTTAAAAATGTTTTTAAAAAAAGATAAAAATAGCCACGGGAATAAACCGTGGCTAATAAATAATCTTTCGCATACACTCAGTAAAATAATAAAAATATCAAGCGAACATTTGCAGGGCACGATTATAGTTCTTAGCGAATGCAGGTTAAAAATCCGTTAAACAGCTTGCGTTGTTTGAGCGAAGCGAGTTCGCAAGCTGTAGGATTTTTAGCCGGAATGAGCTTTAGAACTATTCGTGCCCGAAACCGTGAGCGGATATTTTTATTATTTTTCGCTCACTTTAATCAGGAGGATATTTTTATATGGTTATTTATCTCATCTACTAGCTCAACTATTGAAAAATCAAGCTCTTTTTCCAATTTATCAAGCAGGATATCCTTATAGCCTTCTTTTAAAACAGGCTGGGTAAGGCGTTCAAACTTTTTCCTTATCCAATCGATCCCTATATTCTCATGGGCTTCTCCCCTGGGCTCGCAATACGATGACATGTACTTTTGACCATCATTGGTTATTATCTCTGCCCTGCATATGCGCCTCTTAGGAAATTGCCTGTCGATTTCAGGGTCAACCTCAAAGATGAGTTTTCCCATCATTGAGATTATATCCGGATTTTCAAAGGCTTCACTTGATACTTGACTTAAGCCGAAGTCTCCCGTCACAATGGCGGCAGCCACCGGGTATGCAATGTTGTACTGGGCTTCATCCTCTGTCTTTGGTCTTATCTTGGAAAGCATGGTGGCAGGCTTAAAGGTATAGACGGTAACTTCCTTGATATCCTTATGATTAAGGTTAAATTTGCCCATTATCTCGAGGCATGAATCTATAGCAGGATGGGCCCACCTGCAGCAGGTGTATGGCTTGAAGTAGAGCTTCATGATTTCATAGTTATCATACAAATCATCAAGATAATGCCTGTATTCGTCAGCTTCAAGAAGATTTTTGTTGCCGGTAAAGCCGCACAAGGTTTCCATAACGGCAAGGGCTCCTACCATAACCCCGAAGGGAACTCCGTCCTTATTCATGGAAGGATACTCTACTGACCTTATGCCAGGACCCATAGGAGCATTAAACTCCGCAACAGATAAGAGGTTATTCATTTGTTCCTTGCTGAAACCGTAGATACGGCCTACCCCTGCAGCCGTTCCCACGGCTCCGAAGGTACCGCTGCTGTGGGCAAATTTATAATAGTCCATGATTGCCTGGCCCATGCGGATGGTTGTTTCGTATGTTACCACCAAGGTTGTCAATAATTCCTTATAGCTTATATTCTTTTCATAAGCAGCGGCCAGGACACCCCCGATGAAGGATGTTCCCGGATGGGCCCTGATTATGTTGTGGCCGTCATCTATATCATAGGCATTGGACGAATGGCCCATGGCAGAGGCAGCCCCCATGAAGCTGAACCTTTCCTTTGACCCTATCACTGCAATATTTCCCTGGCCGAATATGGATTTTGCCAGTCTTATGCCGGCCATAAACTGGTCGCTGCAGCTTCCCACCAGCAAGGCCCCCATAAGGTCAATAAAGCAGGCCCTGGCTCGGGTTTGCACCTCCTCCGGCAAATCTTCCCACTTGGTGTTCAATATAAAGTTTTCAAGTTTATAATCGGTTGAAAAATGCATATTATTCCTTCTTTCATATTTTTGTCATCCCAAGGGTGATAAACTCTTGGAATGACGCTGCTATTTCATATATTTAATATTTACATGTCTTGTGCTGAATGAATACAACAAGGGGGCATATCCCAGGTAAAAAGAAACTTTATCCCCTACCTTCCAGGATTTGCAAGAGTCCTCTATATCTAAAATGGTATGGTCGCTGGAGCACCCGATTACTCTTATTCCTTCATCACGGGGAAAAAGCTTCATCCCGTCCCCTATGTCCTGGCTACCGATGGCGGCGATGGCACGCCTTCGAAGCCCCTTGTCCTCAAACTCCACCTTGTTCCCTGCCCAGTTTATGCTCCTCTCCCCAAAGGGGCGGGATGGTTTTATGTTGACTTCTATCAATTCAGCTTTGAGGACAAAGGAATCTTCATTCATGCCATCGATTATAACGCCCCGGTTAAGCCTTATATTTCGCGGATTTGCGATTGCTCCCCCAATTCTTAAGTGATTGATGCCTTCCGGAAGGTCTCCCTTTTGCATGACAGTCAAGCTCACGGAGCTTCCTCCCGAAATTATCTCCAATTTCCTGTTAATTTTACTTTCTATTTGCCTTGCGGCAGCTACAAGATTGCTTAAGTTCTCCCTAGTGGGCAGTATGGACCCGAAACAGGCAAAGGATGACCCTATCCCCATCAGGTTCAGATTATGGAGCTCGTATTCCGTGAAAAGGGCAAGGTAACATAATTGGTTAACATAAATTACTCCTTCCCTCAAATCCCCCACATCAAGCATAAGGATGACACCGTGCTTTTTACCCCACAAGCCTGCATAGTGGTTTAAAGCCAGCAAGGTTTCCTTCTCCGAATTAAGGCTTATATCGCAATATTTAACCGTGTCAGGAACTTCCGAAAGCATGGGAGCCCTGATGAGCATGGTTGTTATTTCATGCATTTTGCCTTTTATCCGTTTCAGGTGAACCACCCTTGAAGAGGCAATCTGGGCACATCCTCCTTCCCGGTAAGCCCGGGCTATCCTTAAATCCCCGTCGGAAAACTTTATGACTCCTGCCACGGTAACACCCTGTTTTTTGCAGTACTCGGTCATGATCCTGGCATTATCTCTGATATATGAAGTATTAACTTCCAAAACAGGGTATCTTTTATATGCCATTTCCTTCCTCCCTGCAGTTTTATATCATAACTCTACTTTTTCATAGAAATAATTGGACCTGGTGCTGGTTGCAGGTGGCGCATAATCAAGTTTCCTGTCAGCTATTCCAAGTATATCTTCCGGACGAACCCAGGGTTTGTTTTGTATGCCGCTGGTTTCCTCATGTGTTAAGTATCCCTTGTAGGCTGTCAGACTTCTTCTTAAAAAGCCGTCCTTTACGCAGGCCTCTACTACACCGTCGTTTAAAATGCTTAAGATTGCCGGAAGCATCTCTGCCGCATATGCAACTGATGTTGAATGGGCCACGGCTCCCGGTATGTTGCTTACACAGTAATGAACAACTCCGTTAACAACATAGCGGGGGTTGTCATGATGGGTTTCATGGGATGATTCTATGGCCCCCGGATTGTCATTGCTTATATCAACCAATACTGAGCCCGGTTCCATGAGTTTCAGCATTTCCTTGTCTATGAGAAAATCCTTCCTGTGCTTGGGCCATTTAACAGCGTTTATAACCATGTCCGTCTGGGGCAGAACCGATGCAATGGCTTCCTTGGTACAGAACATGGTGTTGATCTTGCTGTTGTATTTATCGTTCAACATCCTTAATACACCCACATTGATGTCCATTACGGTCACATTGGCCCCAAGGGCATAGAGTACCGACAAGGCATTTTGGCCTACAAGGCCACCGCCTAAAATCAAAACATTCATTCCCGGAGCGCCGGCAAAACCTCCTACATATTTACCCTTGCCTCCGTTTATTGTGAGCATGGATTCAAGGCCGAAAAGGGCTCCCTGCTTTCCTGCAGCTTCGCAGTTGGGCGACCCGTAGCGGTGGCAGTCTTCAGCAGTAAAGGCTATGCATTTGCTCTTTAATATGGCATCCACTTCTTCGGGATGGCCAGCCGGATGTATGCAGCCTAAGATTATTTGGTTTTCACGAATCAGGTCGTATTCGCTTTCTTCGAATTCCTTAACCTTTGCAACCATATCGCAGCGGGCATACATTTCTTCGGCAGTTTCAACTATTTCGGCCCCTGCCTTTTCATAGGCTTCGTTTGAAAAGCCTGCTCCCTTGCCGCAATCCTTCTGGGCTAAAACCTTGTGTCCGGCTGCAACTATGGAAGCCACTTCGGTAGGTGTGCATATAACTCTGTATTCACCTTCTTTAATATCTTTAAGTACACCGAATATCATTCAAATTCCTCCTCCATATATTAAGAATAATAATTTCTGTATACCTCTTAATGTCATCCTGAGAGAAACGAAGGATCTCATGAGATTCTTCACATCCGTTCAGAATGACACTTTCCTGTATTTTTGAGATTCTTCGGGCTAAAGCCCTCAGAATGACAATAAATTCATTAATTAGTCAATATTTCTTGTTTATTTATTTACCAAGTGGCAAGCAACCAAATGACCGGGAGTAACCTCAACAAGGTCAGGATGTTCATCGCACTTGTCATGGGCATAGTTACAACGCTTTTTAAACCTGCATTCCTGTGGAGGATTAATCGGAGAAGTAATTTCACCCTTAATGAGTATCCTTTCTCTTTTATCTCTCAAATCAGGTACCGGAATTGCAGACAACAAGGCCTGAGTATATGGATGCAATGGATGGGCAAACAATTCTTCAGCAGGTGCTTTTTCAACAATTTTACCCAGGTACATAACGGCTATTTCGTCGGAAAAATGATTAACAACAGACAAGTCATGAGTTATGAAAATGTAGGAAAGATGAAACTCTGCCTGTAACTCCTTCAACAAGTTCAGTATTTGGGCCTGTATGGATACATCAAGGGCAGAAACCGGTTCATCGCATACAATAAATTTCGGTTCCATTGCCAAGGCCCTGGCTATGCCTATACGTTGGCGGCGGCCCCCGTCAAGTTCATGAGGATATGTGTTGAACAAACGGGCGGCAAGGCCTACCGTAGACATTAGTTCCGCAACCCTTGCATGAATTTCCTCTTTTGTTTTTAAAATCTTATTGGCAATGATTGGCTCACTGATTATCTGGCTTACGGTTTTTCGAGGATCCAAAGATGAATAGGGATCCTGAAAAATAAGCTGCATATCTTTACGAACATTTTTTAATTTTTTTTGATTGATTTTAGTTATATTTTCACCTTCAAAAATGATATCCCCGGCAGTGGGTTCAATCAAGCGCAGTATTGTTCTCCCTACCGTGGTTTTCCCGCAGCCCGACTCTCCAACCAGGCCTAAGGTCTGGCCTCTTTGTATTGTAAAGTCGACACCGTCAACGGCATGGAGCATTCCACGCTTGGTTTTGAAGTGCTTGGTTAAGTTTCTTACTTCAAGAATATTATCCGTCATAGTTATCTTTCCTCCCTCTCGATGCGGAAGCCCGTCCTGTCATAGGCACTGCAGCGCACAAAATGAGTATCCGAAATCGCCCTTTCCCATTGAGGCTGTTTGCAATCCTCACCCATATAGGGACAACGCGGATGGAAGGGACATCCCACCGGTATGTTGGTAGGGTCGGGCATCAAGCCTTTAATGGGCGTAAGCATTGCTTTCCTGTCATTGATATTAGGAAGGGAATTGAACAAGCCTTCCGTATAGGGGTGCTTGGTTTTGTTGAATACATCCTCCAAAGTACCTCTTTCAACAATATTACCCGAATACATTACCGCAACCTCATCACAGATTTCTGCCACAATTCCTAAATCATGGGTTATCATTATCAGGGAAGTCTTGTAATGCTTTCTTAAATTTTTCATCAGGTCAAGAACCTGGGCTTGTATGGTCACATCAAGGGCGGTAGTGGGCTCATCTGCTATCAGAAGTTTTGGATGGCATGCAAGGGCAATAGCTATAACAACACGCTGTTTCATACCTCCTGAAAACTGGTGGGGATATTCGTTGGCACGCTCCCCGGGAATTCCTACAACCTCCAGCATTTCTATGGCCCTTTTCCTGGCTTCTGCATAGGATACGTCTTCATGAAGGAAAATACTTTCCGCTATTTGATCCCCAACCGTAAGAACCGGATTCAAAGCAGTCATGGGATCCTGGAATATCATGGATATGTCTTTTCCCCTGACCTTTTCCAGTTCCTTTACGGACAGGCTAAGCATATCAAGTCCGTCAAGAAACATGTGGTCACATTCTTCAACTCCCGGTGGTTTGGGTATTAGTCTCAGCAAGGATAAGGCCGTGGTAGTTTTGCCTGCTCCCGTTTCCCCTACCAAACCTATGGCTTTTCCTCTTTCAATTTGTAAATTTAAACCATTGACGGCCTTTACTATTCCGTCTTCCGTCTCATATCGCACGACTAAGTTTTTAACATCAAGAACCAAATCTCTTTTATCCATTTTGCACCACCTATTGTTTCAATTTTGGATCCAGGGCGTCACGGAGACCGTCACCCATGAGGTTGAAAGCAAGAACCGTAATCATGATTGCAAGACCCGGGAAGAATGTTAAATAGCTGTAATCACGGATGAATTCACGGCCGCTGGACAACATTGCCCCCCATTCAGGTGCGGGAACCGGTATGCCGAGGCCCAAAAAGCTCAGCTGGGATGCCGTAAGAATTCCGTTTGCAACACCCATGGTTACCTGGACAATTATAGGTGACATTGAATTGGGCAGAACATGGGTAAAAATAATTCTAAAATCGCTTACACCCGACACCTTAGCGGCTTCAATATATTCCTGGTCTCTCACGGGCAGGACCGCAGCCCTTGCCGTACGGGCAAACATGGGGACATATACAAGGCCTATGGCCAGCATTAACACCACTATGCTTTGACCAAATGCCGCCATTATTGCTATACCAAGCAAAACCGAGGGTATACCAACAAATACCTCACAGGTTCGCAGGATGATATTTTCCAGCCTGCCCCCGTAATAACCTGCAATCAAACCCAGGGTAGATCCTATAAAACATGAAATTGCAACCGATACAATACCAACAGACAGGGAGTACTTGGCACCATAAAGAATACGCGCAAAAATATCCCGCCCGTACTGGTCCGTTCCAAATATATGTTCAGCAGAAGGTTTCTGAAGACGATTCATAATATTCTGTTGTACTATATCTTCATCATAGTCAAATATAACCTGTGCAACGATGGCCAAAGTAATGATCACTACCAAGATTACCAAACCCAGCATTGCGCTTGGACTTTTTTTGTAGTTTCGCCACACTTCTTTGGCCATACTTCTCTTTTTATATTCCTTCAGCTCATCGGCTGAGTATTTCCATTTTTCACCTACCACTATAAATCACCTCACTTCGAATATTGGGCCTTGATACGCGGGTCAACATAAGCATATGCTATATCAACAAGCAGCAAAGTCAAATTAAGAAAGATTGTAAACATGATAATACAACCCGTCGCCAAGGTCATATCACGAGTATTTATTGCGGTTACAGTCAAACGCGCCACCCCGGGCCATGAAAACACGGTTTCTATAACAACGGCACCGCCAAGGGCATTTCCGAAGGTGGAACCAAGAATAGTAATTATTGGAATTAAGGCATTCTTTAATGCGTGCTTATATATAACATGGCGCTCGCTAACCCCCTTTGCCCGGGCCGTTCGCAAATAATCCTGGCGAATTACCTCAAGCATTGAAGAACGGGTAATTCGAGTAAGGTTTCCTGCCTGGGCCGTACCTAAGGTCAGGGCCGGCAGTATTATTGATTTAAAACTTGAACTTCCGCCTGAAGGCAGCCATCCCAATTTAAGAGAAAATAAAAGTATCAATAAAATACCCAGCCAAAAGGCAGGCATTGATACTCCTATCATTGAAGCTATCATGCTGACACCGTCCACCCATGTCCTGTGATGGGTAGCTGCAGCAATACCTAAAGGAACTGAAATAATCATTGCAACAATTATACTCCAGAATGCCAGCTTTAAAGTATTCGGGAAACGCTCCAGGAACACTTCCATAACCGGCCGCTTCATAGACAGGGATACCCCTAAATCACCTTTCAGCAGGTTTTTCATATAACGAAAATATCGCTCAATCAAGGGGCCGTTTAAACCCATTTCTTCCCGCATCATTTCAATCTCATGTTCTGTTGCATCCTGGGGCATCAGACTGGTGACTATGTCGCCGGGAGCCAGATCCATCAGGAAGTATACAACAAAAGAAACCGCCAGTATAACAGGTATCATCATCACGGCTCTTTTCACTATATAGCGAATCATAATGATGTCCTCCTTATCATTGAATTAAATATATTCTCCTGATTCCTAAACAAAAATCAGGAGAATATATCACTATATTAAATTGTAAAACTATGGATTCTTACTCTATAATTCTTTCAACTGTTCTGAATTGGTGTACCAAAGCCGGATGGAGAAGAATTCCTTCAACATCTTTGTGAGCTCCCATTGTCAAGGTTGCCTGTGCTATAGGAACCCAGTTGATTACTTCTGTAGTCAGGATAATCTGCAGATCTTCATACATCTTGGCTCTCTTATCCCTGTCTGTTTCTGCTGCTGCTGCATCTATCAAAGCATCGATTTCCGGATCGTTAATATTTGAATAGAAGCTTCTTCCACCCTTGGAGTGGATGGGGTTCCTGAACATGTAGTCTGCATTCTTGCCAGGAGTCCATGAAAGAACAAAGGTCTCTTCAGAGTTATTGGGTGTCTGCAGTCTTTCAATCAAAGCTGCCTGCTGTACGAATTCAACATTTACCGTAATACCGTATCTTGACATTTGAGCCTGGAAGTTTTCAGCCATCTTTACCCTGTGGGCAGCATCGGAAGTAATCAGTTTAATAGTCTTTCCTACAGCTCCCAATTCTTCAAACATGGCTTTTGCTTTATCAGGATCATAGGGTATACCGTCGATATCTGCATAGTATTCCATGTCTCGGCACATGATGCTTGTTGATACCTGTGCATATCCGTCCCATGCAGCCATTACCATTTCTTCCTTATTAATTGCATAGGCGACTGCTTTTCTGAATTCCGGATTTGAAACTATTGAGTTCTTATTGGCTAAGTTGAAACCGATAAAGTGTTGTCCTCTTCCTGTTACCGTAAGAAGCTTAAGATCTTCGCTTTCCGAAATACGGCTGTAATCGGTGGGGCTTGGTGACATGATTGCGTCAACTTCACCGTTTTCCAAAGCTATCATTCTTGATGAAGCTTCAGGAATCATACGGAATACAAGACGTTTGGTTTTCGGAACTTCATACAGTGTACATTCTTCAAATCTAACCAATGAAACGTAGTCAGCAGACTGGAATTCTTCAAATTTCCATGCGCCTGTACCGATTTTAACAGCTTCTTCCTCAGGCATTGTTTCAAATGCTTCCTTTGACAATATAGCAAGTGAATCAGCTGCAAACACATAGTTAAAGTCAACATCTCCATCGTGGAGGAATACCTCGAAAGTCAGGTCGTCAATCTTCTTAACTTCTTTAAACTTAGCTATATAGGCTGATGTTGTAGATTTGTCCTTGCCTCTTTCAAAGGTGAACAATACGTCATCAACATCCAATATGGTACCATCATGGAACTTGATACCTGGTTTGAGTTTAAACCTCCAATGGTCCGGAGTTATCATTTCCCAAGATTCAACCAGGAAGCCTTCATTTTGCATAGTCACTAAGTTAGTATTGGTAAGCAGGGTATGAACGCAAGCCTGTACTAACTGGTTGGACTCTGAAGTTGTTTCCATGGGGTCGATTGTCGTAAACTCATCTGCTATAGCAATTACGATTTCCTCTTTATACTTGGGTCCGCCTGGCTGCTCTGCAGGAGTTTCTCCCGGTTTCGGCTCTTGCGGAGCAGGAGTCGAAGCAGGTTGACCGCATCCTGTCAATACCAGTGCAAGTAATAAAATAAGTGACAATAATCTTGTGTAAACGTTTTTCATAGTTTCCTCCCTTATAAATTTCCGGGTTCTCCACCCTGTTTGTATAATAATAAGCAATATTTGTGCCAAATAAAAAACTTCCGAAAAAGTCTCCTTCTAATATAAACTTAGGGCAGTCTTCCAATAACATGACATAAAATACAAATATTCTGCAAAAAAATCCTTATATGAAAACGGGGTGCAAAAAATGCGCCCCGGGTGAAAATTTTGCCTCTTTTTTATTCAAGTTGATTCAGACCATATTCCTTAATCTTATTCAAGAGCCCCCTCTTGCTTATGCCTAAGTCCCTGAAAGTCAAATCCCGCCTTCCTTTATTTTTCTTAAGGGTGGCTATAATTGCCCTTTTTTCGATTTCTTTAAGACTATTTTCCGATAAAAATTCATCTATTGACTTTTCGTTTGTGTCCTTGCTTAAGTTCCTGAAGCTGATTTCATCCGGCAAGTCCTTTACGTCAATTATACCCGTAGAATTTATGATAGCCGCATATTCCAGGATGTTTTCCAGCTGACGCACATTGCCGGGGAAGTCATAATTCATCAACATGTCCAGGGCTTCCTTGGTAATTCCCTTTATGGATTTATTCAGGTTTTTTGAAAGGTTCCTGATAAAGTGGTCGCACAAGGCCGGTATATCGGATTTGCGCTCCCTTAAGGCAGGCATTTTAATTTCCATCACATTGATTCTGAAATATAAATCCTGCCTGAATTCACCCTTTTCAATCAAGCTTTTCAGGTCCCTGTTGGTTGCGGTTATTATGCGGACATCGGTATGGAGGGCCACCGAGCTTCCCAGGGGGGTAAATTCCTTATTCTGCAGAACCCTAAGCAATTTGCTCTGGAGACCCAGGGGCATGTCTCCGATTTCATCAAGAAATATTGTTCCCTTGTCGGCAAGTTCAAATTTACCCTTGCGGTCCACAGCCCCCGTAAAGGACCCCTTCCTGCAACCAAACAATTCCGCCTCAAGGAGGTTTTCAGGTATGGCGGCACAGTTTACGACAATGTAGCGTTCATGTCTCCGCTTTCCCGTTTCATGGATTGCCTTGGCCACAAGCTCCTTGCCTGAACCGCTTTCCCCCGTTATCAATACATTTGTATCAATATCCTTCAATTTGTCAATAAGCATATAAACCTGCTTCATTGACTGGCTCTCTCCGATAATTTCATGATTATATCTCTTGGATTTCAGTTCATCTGACAAAAATCTTACTTGTTCGTTCAACTTATAATAATCCACGGCTTGTTTTATGTGGACCATGAGCTCATCAATATCCAGGGGCTTGGTAAGGTAATTAAAAGCCCCGTTCTTCATAGCCTCAACGGAATTGCCTATGCTGCCGTAAGCCGTCATCATTATAACAACAACATTGGGGTCTGTTTCTTTTATTTGCTTTAATACATCAAGGCCGCTTTCATTACCTATTTTCAAATCCAACAAAACCACATGAAAGTTTTGATTTTCGATTAACTTGAGTGCCTGCTGGGCTGAGTTGAAGGTCACGACATTGTAATCATTCTTAAGCGCTAAGTTTAAAGATGTGCATATGCCCGGTTCATCATCAATAATCATCACATATGGTTTCATTTCATATCCTCCTCAAATAATAAACGAATCCTGGTAAACTCATTTTTACGGCTTTCAAATTCAATTTTGCCCGAGTTTTGATTTAAGAACTGCTTGGTTAAAGCCAAACCCATTCCTAAACCTTTGGCCTTTGTGGAAAAGAAGGGCTCCATACATTTCTCTATCTCTGCCTCCGTCATTCCACAACCTTCATCATAGACCTCAATGCATACTGACTTGTTCAAAGGATAGCTTGATAATCTGACATGCAAGCCGTCTGGGTATTTATCCTCATTTTGGGACAGTTTTTCCTCTACCGACTGAATGCTGTTCAGTATGAGATTAATGAGGGCCTGCTTGATCTGGTCCCTGTTCACGTAAATATAGGCGTCGTATGATACATCTGTTTCAAAAATTATCTTGTTTGAATTTGTTGTGGACAGCTTGGCTATATATTTGGAATCATTCAGCAATTCACTTATCAATACCCGCTCCTTACTGCTTCGTATAGGCCGGGTATAATTTATGAGCATATTTATTAAGCGATTTATTCTTTCAACCTCTTTAGGCACGTGGTCAGCAAACAATTCCTTGAAATCATCATCATTTCCTTGTTTTTCAATCAGGGATGCAAAAGTATTTATGGACATGAGAGGATTTTTTATCTCATGGGCCATGCCGGCTATTATCCGGCTCAGTTCCTTGCTTTTCTTTGCTTCAAATAATTCCTGCTTTTCTTCCTCTTCCCTGGTTATGTCTTCAACCACCATGATTTTGTCATTTTCTATATTGAAATTCAGGCATTGACAACGAAATATGCGGTTCTCGGAATTTACATTGATTTTTACGTTAACCGGCCGGTCAATTGCCCCGGCATTATTGCAATTCATACTTTCGTATAGCATATTCAATATATTTAATTCACTGACATTCCATACATTTTCCCTTGCCTTTTTTTCATCTATGCCTGCCAGGGAACGGATGATGGAATTCATGGTAAGTACCCTGCCGTCATTCTTTAACATCATTATGCCAACCGGCAGGAGCTCCACCAGCCTTTGCCTGAAAATACTTTCATATTCAAGCTGCTGAGCCCTTTTTCTAACTTCTTGCGTTTTTTCATCCACAATTTTCTTTAATTTATAATTCATATACCCTATTGCGCTTATTACAAGAATTGCTGCCAATACAAGCAAGACAATATATGAAAGGATCTTCCGCATTCTTGTTCTTAGGGCAACTTCAAGCTCTATATCCTTAATCCACTTATGCATCAGAAACTCGTATTTCCCGCTGGCAAGCAATCTTCCTATACCCCTGTTGATTGAATTTTGAAGGACCCTGTCATTTCTCCGGGTCAATATGGAATAAGAAACGGATGAAATATAGTTATGGACTATTGTATAGGAGTCGCTTGTTCCATCTTCTTCAAGCATGTATATGATACTTTCCTTGACCCCTATTACAGCATTGACGCTCCTGCTTTTGAGAGCGTCATAGAGCTGCCTTTGGTTTCCCATAACTAAGTTGTTTCCCGTATTCATGGGGGGAAGTTGGGAAAAACTAATGGTACCCAACTCAAAGGCCACGGAAAGTACTCTTGAATCCTGGTCAGGATTAAGGATCCTGTTTACATCTTCATTTCTGACAACCATACAAAGGTCAGCCGAAGATATGTCATGGGTCCTTGATAACATGGGATCTGAATAATTTTTTGAGGCAACTCCCAAAACGGCATCAACTATCCCGGATTCAAGGGCTTCAATAGATTTATTTGTTTGGCCGAAGGCCAAATATTCTATTATAAGGTTTTCGTTCATGGCAATTTCATTCATTATATCTATATGAAGGCCGACCAATTCCCCATTTTCATTTAAATATTGAAAAGGCGGAAAGTTAGGATTTACCGCAACCTTAATGCTGGTTCTCGCAGCCCGGGACTCAGGTGCAAAAAAAGCAACAAATAAAATCAATAAACATAAAATTGAAATTGTTTTCCCAATTTTTCTACCCATATTTTATCTCATCTCTGCAGGTCTTTTTTTTAAAAATATTTAGGTTATTATACATTAATCGACGAAAATATTCAAGGATATATATCATGAAAATCGGTTGGCATGTATTTTGCAATAATAATAGCAAAATATAAAAGGAGGATAATATGGCTATCAAATCAATTGGTTTCCCAAGAATTAAAAATTATGCCGGCGACGTGCGGGATTTTTTGCCGTCCTTGTTCGGCTATCTCAAAAAATTCGAAGACCTTGAAATATTTGTTGAAGAAACCTATGGTTCAGGTCTTGGCTTGAAAAAAGAAGATTATTTAAAAGAAAATGATAAAATTCAATTCGTTCCGGCAGAAACCGTGTACCAGAAGGACTTGATCGTTATTTTAAAAATGCCTGAACTTTCGGAGCTGGAAAAACTAAGAGACGGGTGCAGTTTGTTCACCATGTGCCATTACCCCACAAGGCCGGCTTATGTGGAATTATTTAAAAGAAAGAATATTTTCTCTTTGTCCATGGACGGGATAGAGGATGATTACGGCAAGCGTCTTTTTGTTGATTATTTCAGGACAGCCTTTAACGGGTCGAAAATAGCCTTTGAAGAATTGAAAAAATCCTACAAAGATTTTTACTCAATGGACAGGCCTCCCATTTACATAACGGTATTAGGAGTTGGAATGGTTGCCCAAAATTGTGCTAAATCATTTGAAATATTAAGTGACCAGGCTTTCCTTGAAAAGGGTATTCCGGGCGTGATAGTGCAACTATTGCCAAGAACCATTACAGGCAATGAAGCAATAATGGCTGACTTGTTAAAACAAACGGATATCCTGGTAGATGCCACCAAGAGATATGACACCACCAAATATGTTTTAAGAAACGAATTACTTAAGAATCTGCCGGAACATGCAATTATACTGGATATAACAGCTGATAGGTATGATGGTGACCAGGTGAAACCAATCGAGGGAACCGTCCTGGGACATCTTGAAAAATGCGTCATTTATCCTGACGATGAAGCTTATGACTCCTTGCCCCAAGGGGTTGACAGCACCAACAGGAGGATTACTGTAAGCTGTGATGCCTGGCCCGGAACCACCCCCATGGAATCCATCAAATTCTATGAGGTTTTGATAAAGGATTATTTGAATGTGATAATGTCAAAAGACTTATCAGAGATAGACAAAAATAGTGGCAATTTCTTTGAAAGAGCCCTTTACAGGGGAACCTTGGATTATTTCCTTAATAAATAATTACCCAATTTTTGTGACCAAAACGGTCATGTCATCAATTATTTTGTCCTGACCCCTGAGAGCGTAGCTTAGTATCGAATTGGCTGCGGTTTGGGGGTCCTTTTTCTTCAGGTTTTCCAAATACTTGTCAAGGGACTTTTTAGGGTCCAGGTTTATGGAGTCAATGACCCCGTCGCTTATCATTACAAGCATATCACCAAGGTTTATTTGTTTTTTAAAGGAGCTGTACTCGAAATTATCAAGAATACCCAAAGGCAGGCTTTTGCCGCTTATCTTGTCCACTCCCTTATCACTTATTATGTATGAAGGTGCAGCTCCTGCCTTATATAAACGCATCTCTTTTGTCCCGTAATCAATTACGGTGAAATCAAAGGTTACATACCTGTCATCATCCAGCGCAATCATGAGAACGGAATTCAGGGTTCTCAATATCTGCTCTTCCGTAAAATCGGAGTATAAAAATCTTGACATTAAATCAAGGGCGCTGTTGCTTTCATTGTTTGCAACTTCTCCCGATCCTAAGCCGTCGCAGAGAACCACATAATACTTGTCCGCCCTGCCCGCATAGGCAAAATTATCCCCTGAAACAAGGGACCCGTCTTTGACTGCCGTTGCTGCATAGGTGCGAATCTTTATTTTCTTGATGTTCTTGAATTTAAAAACATAGTAATTGGGTGAAACTACGACTCTCTCAACACACCTCAATTTGGCTCCCGTAACGTTCCTTACGATCAAAGCAATGCTGGCTTCAGCTTCCTCCGGTGTTTTTTCGGTTCTGACCGTAGTGCTTAGAAGGATGGAAGACTTGTTTGAGGACACTACTTCGAAGAATTTTACATTTATATTCTGCCACAAGAGATATTCTTTTATTTTTTCCTTGGCCTGGCTTGAAAATATATTTAAATACCTGCTTTTCTTTTTGTTTTTACTTGCAGCCGCATCGGAAAGGGTTGAGGCAGCTTCTTTTTCAGCCTTATTTTCTGTCTTGTTTTCAGTCTTTTCTGTCACGGGTTGAGTTTCTTCTTTTCTTGCCTTTCTTGACTCCCGGACTTTTGCTTCTTTTTTTATTCTTTTAATGGTATTGATTCCTTCGTTTATCAAAACCATGGCGCTGAAAATGAACAAGGCTTCGAATATGTTGAGCATGAGTTGGTTCTTGTTGAAGCCATCGGTAAAAAGTATGGCTGTTTTTGAAAAAAACAAGACTAAGGCAGTATATCCCGCTACCAGGAAAATCGAGCTTTTACCTTCGTTCTTAAAAGTGAAATAATAGCCGTAAATGGCTAAAAGCATCACAAGATAGGAAAAGTCAAAGCGAACCGACAGGATGCCGGCCGTGCATACAGCCAAGATTGAAAACCATGGACCCTTTTCGTGGCAATATGAGCTTAAAACAACCAAAGCGAAGGGAAAAATATCATCAATTATAGTGTGCCTGGAAAGAAAAAAACACACCAAAAGCAGGGGCAGGTTTTCTTTGATGTGTTTAAGTTCCTCTAAAATTGATTTTCTTATACTTGAAACATGTTTCTCTTCTTGTGTATTTCCAATCATATTTTCACCCCAAGTCAATGGTAGCAAATATGATTGTAAAATACTGTCAAAACATGTTTAAATCTCAATATTTTATTCGTTTATTAGGTCTTTTTGAGAGCCTATTCCTTGAATGAGCTTGTTGTCATTCTTATTTTTATCTATGTAGATGGTTTCGTTGGGTTTAACCATTTTATACTGGTCTCTTGCTATCTTTTCCACTATTTCCATTAGGGCTTCTTCATCGCTTAGCTTTTCCACGTCATTCTTAAGCTCAGTGGCCTTCTTCTCGACTCCGGCCTTCAGGGCCTTTTTTTCTTCTATCTGTTTATTAAGATCCATGAGCATTTCATATTGATTGAAGGCCGTATACGCAAAATACACTAAAAAAATCAAAAACAGAAAATTCAGCACATTGAATTTTCTCCTCTTCTTTACAGGAGCAGCCAATTTTTGCATGCGCTTTTGTTCTTTTATTTCTCTTTCTTTTTCACGAAATTCATAATGATTGATTTTTTTCTTAAGCTCAATAATCTTTTGTTCTTCGTTCAAAGAAACTACTCCCTTCTGCTTCTTCTGCTTCTTCTGCTTCTTTTGCGCCTTTTATGCCTATTGGGTTTTTTCCTATTATATATCATTTTTTTATTTTTGAAAACCTTTTTTAATTTAAATTTCAAAAATTTGTACCGTTTTTTGAGCTTATCCCTGGCTGCACGGTGCTTAAGCTTAAGGGGATATAATAAAACCTTTATTTTCCCCATGATAAACCTGGCAGGACCCAGGAGCATATTAATGAGTTTTTTTATAACATTTATAATGTAATCAACAATAAATATAAAAATCTTTAATATATATGAGCTGATACCGAAGAAATACAGAAGTGCACCCGCACAAAACCCCATCAAAATAAAGAATCTGACATTACCGTAACTAATGTCCATAATCAGTTCGGTGCCAAATCTTATGCTGATTATCCAATATATTATATCACCAATAACAGTGCCTCTTGTCTTAAACTTGCCGTAGTGCCTGATGAGCCTGTAGATGTCCCACAAAAAGCCAAGAAGGACACCTGCCATGACGGAAACCGCCAGCATGTACTCCTGGGAATAAGGTAAGTAATCCATACTATTTAAATAATTTCTTTACTAAGCTTACCTTTTCTTTGGGGCCTTCGTAATCGGAAAACACCAGGGAATTGATGATGCCCTTGACCATAAGCTTGCCTTCATCAACGTTCAGCTTGTTAATGTTCAGCATTTCCCCCTTTACGGTAAGCTTTCCTTTTGTCGTAATAAGGACAACTGTTTCTTCGTTAAAGCTATCAACCCCTTCAACGCCGGTGACATTTAAAATTTCTTTATTTTCAAGCACCAAACTTTGCATTGTTTTTTCATCCATGAACATCCCCCCTTAAATATTACATTATATGTCCCGGTGATTTTAATTATTCCTTGATAGTCCTTTATATCATTGCTATGAATACCCCATTGTGTCATCGAGGGCTTTAGTCCGAAGGATCTCATGAGCTCACATAGTGTCATTCTGAACGCAGTGAAGAATCCCATCTTTTAATGAGATCCTTCGCTGACGCTCAGGATGACAAATGTGTGAGATCCTTCGCTGACGCTCAGGATGACAAATGTGTGAGATCTTTCGCTTTGCTTAGGATGACAGACGTGTGAAATCCTTCGCTTTGCTCAGGATGACAAAAGGGCACGGATATTTCGTGCCCGAAACCGTGAGCGGATATTTTTATTATTTTTCCACTTAAGGCATTTTATGTTTTTCCTTATAAATATCCTTTGCAATCCTTGCGTTCAGGATGCTTTTCTTAACAGCCTTAACGCTTTGTCTCGTTTCGATCATTCTCCCCGACTTCATTTCTATTACAGCCTTACCATCCTTATCATACACCTTTTCTATGGAATTCACATCAAACAGCCCAAAGGCCGCATCGTGTGGAAACATGGGCTCTCTCACATTGATGTAAACATAGATAAGGTTCTCGTTTATAACCAGGGGTACCTTATTGGTAATTCCCAGTTCTTTTCCGTAATTGATGCGATTGTGATACAGGCTGATGTTATAGTAATCTGCCAGTTTCTTGGTGCATGTTTCAATAGTTGCAGTTTTTATGAAGGATCCCTCGCTTGTTATTATCTCCGTGCAGTTTCCCTTGTCCTTCACGTATACCGGCAGCATTGCTTCTATTTCATTGAATTTTATATGATTGTTCATATGATTTCATTTCCTTCTGATAAAAATTTATTGAAAAAATCAATAATTTTGGTTTTTGAAACTTTGTCAAAGTCAGCTTGTTGAAGGCCCTTATTGCCCTTTATACAAACCTTCACCTTCTTAATATAATGGATATGGTGATGAGGATGGACTCTGACATTAATTATATTATTCAGGAATCTTTAAAAGGGGACAAGATTTATGCGGAAATATTGCTTAAAAGGTTAAATCCGCTCATTTTTAAAAATATTTACACCCGGTATTCACCCTCCGACCCCTTTATACAAGACCTGCAGCAGGAAGGCTACATTATGGTTTTACAGTCTCTTAAAGACTTTGACCCAGGCAGGAATGTTCACTTTCTTCAATATATTAAAGTCAGGCTAACTTATTTCTATAAAAACTATTTCAGCAAAAGCACGAAGGATAAAACTTTAAGCCTTGATGATCTCAGGGAAGCCGGAAAGGAAATCATAAGCGAGGGGATGGACCAGGTAACCTCAGTATTGATAAAGGAAGAAAAAGAAGCCCTGCACAGGTGCATCGATGAATTGACGGAAAAAGAGCAAATGATTTTAAAGCTCTTCTATTTCAAAGAGCTTTCAATCCAAGAAATTTCAGAAACATTAAACATGAAATACCGGTCCGTCATAAATACCAAAAGTTATGCCCTTAATAAGCTTCGAAGAAAAATGTCAAAATTCCAGTTCCAATAACTCCATTTTTATGTTAAGATACAAGTATTACGAATGTGCGAGGGGGATAAGATGAAATCAAAAGAAATAAAAGCAGTGTTTATCTTGCTGTTGACGGCAGCAATCTGGGGATTCGCCTTTGTTGCCCAAAGGGTAGGAATGGAGCATATAGGAGCCTTTACCTATAACGGTATAAGATTTGCCCTGGGAAGTGCTTCTCTCTTGCCTATAATTTATTTTTCGGGCAAAAAGCTTAATGATACAGAAGAAAAACCACAAGCAGACCTTAAAACAACCATAAAGTCCGGTATCATAGCAGGATGCATCTTGTTCATAGCAGCGTCCCTGCAGCAGGTTGGACTCATTTACACCACTGCAGCAAAGGCAGGATTCATTACAAGCTTATATATAGTTTTGGTACCCATTTTAGGAATATTGTTAAAACAAAAAACTTATCCGACAACCTGGATAGGGGCCGTTACAGCCACAGTGGGACTTTATTTTCTGAGCATTAACGAAGACTTTACGATTCAGCTGGGAGACCTTCTTCAATTGATAGGAGCCTTTTTCTGGGCAATTCATATTCAGGTGATAGACAGGTTTGTTAAGAAGGTTGATGCAGTAAAACTATCCAGCGCCCAATTTGCCACCTGCTCAGTTTTAAGCCTGATAGTTGCCTTTATTACTGAAGAAATCGTTCCGGGGCAAATCTTCCTGGCTCTTGTGCCTATCCTGTACGGTGGCCTCATGTCCGTAGGAGTTGCCTACACCTTGCAGGCAATTGGACAAAGACACGCCAAGCCTGCCCATGCAGCCATTGCCATGAGCATGGAGGCAGTGTTTGCAGCTATAGGCGGAATGATTATTTTGCATGAAACAATGTCTTTAAGGGGATTCCTGGGTTGTGCCCTCATGATGGCCGGAATCCTCATAACACAAACTGAAAATATTAAAGCCGAAGCCAAATAGGATTTTTTTCACACAATAATTGAAATTTTGAACATATTCCACAATGGTGCCAAGGACCAATGGAGCAGTCATATTAAAAGGGGACACGCTTACAAAGTCGTGTCCCTATTTGTTTACTCAACAGCTTTCATGGATTCTACCATTTCGATTTTATTAAGCTTTCTTGTCAGGAAGAGGTTAACCAACAAGGAGAAGAGGAAGGTAAAGAGGGCTGCCATTCCGTAGCTATGGGCCGATATTTCCCTCCCCAGCATCAAGTTGGACGCTTCCACCGTTTTTACCACAAAAGTATGGAGATACTTACCTAAGAACAAACCTAAAACAGTTCCCAACAAGCTAAGAATAACCGATTCCCTGAATACATAGGCCGCTATCTCCTCCCTGTGGTAGCCCAATACTTTTAGGGTGGACAATTCTTTTCTTCTCTCGTTTATATTGATATTGGTTAGATTATATAATACTATGAAGGCTAAGGCAGCCGATGAAAAGACTATTACGGTAACAATGAAATTAATGTTATTCAGGAGGCTGTCAAAGGATTTTTTGAGCTGGGACAAGGGCTCGGCGCTCATTATTTCCCCCTTTAGCAGCATTTCTATAGCCTCATCCATGGGCTGTCCTTCTTCGATATTGGAGTCAACCATTATGGTATTGTATTCGATTCTTTCATCGAAGGCCTTTTCATAATCATTTTTATTAATATATAAATATATTCCAACATAGTTTTCGGTAATTCCCGTCACTATGAATTCAGCTTCCTCATCATCTTCATTTTTGATCTTAAGTTTGTCTCCTGTCTTTATGTTTAAGGTTTCAGCCAATTTTTCCGTTATTATGACCGATGAATTGGAAAATACTATAGGACTTCCCGTTACCCTGTCTCTTAAACTTATTACTTCATTAAGCTTTTTCTCATTCTTGGGTACTATGACCGTAGCAGCAAGTTCGTCACCTTCATGGTCGATGTAGACCGTATCGGACATTACTTCCGCGTATATGTGATGCTCTGAAAGAAAATTATTCAGAACCTCATCTTTTTCTTCCTTTTCCAGTTGTATTGTCAAGTCATACCTTAATATATCCGCGAATTGGGTGTTGGCAATGGCTCCAATGGAGTCATGCAAGCCGAAGCCGGTAACCATAAGTGCCGTACAGCCCGCTATTCCGGTGACGGTCATATAAAAATGCCTCTTGTATCTTAAAATATTTCGAGCCGTTGACTTGTGGGTGAACTTCATTCTTGACCAAATAAAGCCCACTCTTTCCAGTATAATTCGCTTTCCTGCCTTGGGAGCCCTGGGCAGCATCAGGGTCGAAGGTTTCTCCTTAAGGGTCTGGTAGCTCACATACAAGGTCACAAGGACCGTGCTTAAAATTGATAAGAGGGAAACAGGCAAGGCATATTCCCAAAGTATGTTATCGGTTAGCTCCGGCAGGTCATACATTGTCCGGTATGCATTCCAAATCACGTTTGGAAGCAGCTTGGAACCCGAAAAAATACCAACTATACTTCCTAAGATGCTTGCGGTCCCGCAGTAGATTACATACTTTGAAATGATTGTCGATTTTTTATAACCCAAGGCCTTCAGGGTCCCTATCTGAGTCCTTTCTTCCTCCACCATCCTGGTCATGGTGGTCAGGGTAACCAAGGCTGCTATCAAGAAGAAAAATATGGGAAAGACCCTTGCTACATCGGCAACCTTCTCGACATTCACGGCAAAGGATAAGTAGCTTACGTTTGAATTTCTGTCAAGGACATACCATTTGGGCATTTCAAGCTCTTCTATTTCCTTTTCCGCATCGGCGATTTTTTGAGCTGCATCAGCAAGCTCTCTTTCGGCATCTGCCTTTGCCTCTAAGTATTCCCTCTCCCCGTCTTCATATTCCTTCAGTCCGTCCCGGTACTCCTTGATCCCGTCAGCAAGCTCAATTTCGGCATCACGGATTTCCTTGTTTGCTTTTTCTGTTTCCTCCTGGAGGGTTTTTTCGGCATCCTTTAATTCTTCAAGGCCATCATAATATTCCTTCCAACCGTCATCAAGCTTAATCCTGGCGTCCTGGAGCTCCTTTTCCCCGTCCTCTATTTCCTTTTTGGCATCCTCCAGTTCTTTCCGGGCATCCTCCAATTCCTTCCATGCATCCTGAAGCTTGGCCCGGTTGTCCTCCAGTTCCTTTCTTCCTTCTTCTATTTCTTTTTTCGCCTGGTTAAGTTCTCTCCTGCCGCTTTTAAGTTTAGCCAGGCCTGCCTCATATTGGGCCCATCCCTGCTCAATCTGCTTGGTGGCGGCCTTTAAGGATTCTTCTCCGGCCTTAAGCTGCTTGTAGGCTTTTAGCAATTCTTCCGCATTTGGGGGGACTTCATAACCCATGGACACCATCAGGCTAAGTATCTCCGTAATCTGATCAGGGGATATAAGTTCACTTTCAATGGCATACATGAGGCCTTCTGTTGTTGTAATCCCGGTCTCAGCCGGCAGAAAGGCAATGATTTGTCCTGCCAGCTGCTCGAATTGAGCTTTTTGCAGGTTCAATAGTTCCATTCCGGCCTTGTATTCTTCTTCCGCCTTGGTAAGTTCCTTCTTTGCGGCAGCCAATTCTCTTTCTCCTGACCTGATCTTTCTTAAGCCCTTCTCATATTCCTCGACCCCTTCCAGGAACTCCTGCTCCCCTTCGTCGAATTCCTTCTGGGCATCCTGCAGTTCTTTTTCGGCATCAAGAAATTCCTTTAAACCGTCCTCATATTCTTTTTTCCCGTCCTCTAATTCGATTAATCCCTCGGCATAATCCTTTTCCCCGTCTTCCAGCTCAATTTTGGCATCAGCCAGCTTTTCGTACCCTTCCTTTATTTCTTTTTCAGCATCTGCAACTTTTTCCTGCAACTCTACTTTTGCATCAGCTATTTCTTTCTTTCCTTCTTCTATGTCCTTCCAGGCATCGGCAAGCTCTTTTCTTGCATCTTCCAGTTCTTTTTCGGCATCAGCCAGTTCAGCCTCTGCTTCTGCTTTGGCTTTTTCATATTCCTTTTTTGCGTCATTTAATTTTTCGTAGGCTTCTTCCTTAATTTCCATGTCCCTTATTGCTGACTGCTTCTTGCCCAGTTCTTCCAACATTTCAACCTTGTCTTCCACATATTCCTCATATTCATCGGTAAAGGCAGTCATGGGGCCTGTATCCTTCAAGGTAATGAAAAAGTCCGTATAAACGTCCATGGAATAGGCGCTTTCATCCACATATACTATGGCAGATATTCTTCCGTTTCCTATATTGGTTCTTTCGATTTCAACGGAAAAATGAGAAGGGTTCCTTACAATTCCCACAACCTCAAATTCTTTAACCCCATAAGTATCGTCTATATCTTCGTAATCCTTGTTTGTTTCCGAAATTCTTAATTTTTCTCCTATATTTATGTTCGTTATATGGCCGATGCCTTTTTCAACAAGGGCTTCATGCTTGTTTTCAGGCATCCGGCCTTCAATAAGATTAAGCTTGTTCAATTCCTTTCCATTAAAAAAAGGCAGGCCGTAAATCCTTGCCGTCAAAACCCCGTTGCTTGAGGTATCAAGCAAGGCATCGGTAACATAGGCAGGCATAATCTTTTCAACAAGGCCTGTTTCCCGGACTGCTCTTATATCTTTTTCCGTAAGACCCTTTGTCCCCTTAATGTCTATGTCATACATCCTGCCGGAATCGTAATAATCATCAACAGTGTTTTTCATGTTGGGAGTAGTGGCCAGCAGACCCGACAAAAAACCCACGCTAAGGGCGACTATCCCGAAAATAGCCGTAAATCTCCCGATGCTGTGCTGTATTTCCTTAATTATTATCTTCACATAGGTTTTTTTCATTACCATTCAATCCTTTCGACGGGCAAAGGATTTTCATTTATTTCTATCTTGTGAACCGTTCCGTTTCTTAAATGAATGACCTTGTCCGCCATCCGGGTAATAGCCAAATTATGGGTTACCACTATAACCGTCTTTCCCATCAGCTTGCATGTATCATGCAATAATTTAAGGACATTCTTCCCAGTATTGTAATCCAGTGCCCCTGTCGGCTCATCACATAAAAGAATCTTGGGATTCTTGGCTAGGGCCCTGGCTATGGAAACCCTCTGCTGCTCTCCTCCCGACAACTGGGAAGGGAAGTTGTCCATCCTGTCCTCAAGGCCGACCAGTTTAAGGGCTTCCCGGGGGTCCCGGGGGTCCTTGCATATTTCGGAGGCCAGTTCCACATTTTCAAGGGCGGTTAAGTTTTGCATCAAGTTATAAAATTGAAAAACAAAGCCCACGTCATACCTGCGGTAATCCGTAAGCTGTCTTTCGTTTAATGAGCTCACTATCTTATTATCTAATTTTATCAGTCCGCTGTCGCAGGAGTCCATTCCTCCCAGCATATTTAAAATAGTTGTTTTTCCTGCCCCGCTGGGACCGACTATCACGCAGAATTCATTCTTGTCTATGGTGAAAGAAACATTTTGGGCAGCCGGTATCTTAATGCTGCCTGTGTAATAGTATTTGCACACATCCCTAAAAACTACAAAATCTTTCAAAATAACCTCCAAAAATCGGATGCCTCATTGTCCGTTGAAAAGCATTATAACATTTAAAGAGGCGCATTTCAATTATTTTTATCCCTTCATATTCCCGGTCAGGGTGCATATAATCTACTAAAAGTAAAAAGAGGTGAATGTATGTTTAATGATTTCATGACTTTGGATGTTTTGACCACCTTTGCCGGTCTTACAGCTACCACCATGTTAATAGTGCAGTTCACGAAATCCCTTGTTAAGAAGAAATTCGGTGATTCCTATGTAAGATTATATACTTTTATTATTGCATTAATTCTCACATTCTTGTTTGCGCGCCAGGGAGATAAGGCCCAAGGGATTATAATGACAATAATAAATGCAATACTGATAACCATTGCTGCAGCCGGTGGCTATGAAATGATAACCGACCCCTTTGCAAGAAAATAAAAAAGCTTAACTTGTGAGCGGATATTTTTATTATTTTTTGCCAATAACAGGTTACCATTTATCATACTGAGCAAAGCGAAGAATTTCACACGTTTGTCATCCTGAGCGAAGCTTGTCATCCTGAGCGAAGCGAAGAATATTATTGTCATCCTGAACGCAGTGAAGGATCTCGGGCAAAACCCTCAGAATGACAATTCACAGTTTGTTCACAACTATGACAAAATTGTGCAGATTTATTCAAATGGGCGCAATTTACACTCAGACAAGTTATCACACTTTTTCATTGACAGAATAGTATGGTAATGGGCTTGACCCAAAATTATCATGAAAAGGTGTTGTTATGAGCTTTAGAGATGATGTTGCAGGCGATTTCGACAGAAGATGCAGAGAAGACGTAGCCGGTGATTTTGGCAGAAGATGCAGGGATGACGTAGCCGGTGATGTGGGCTTCAGAAGAAGATGTGAATGCGTATTTGAATGCTTGTTTGAATTACTGGAAGATGCTTTGGGAGAAGACAACAGGGTTTGCTGCAGCAAGCGCTGGCGCAATTTTGTAGGTGGCGCCGGGGAATTTGACAACCGCAGAAGATGCGACTGCGAATGCGTGTTTGAATGCTTGTTCGATCTGTTGGAAGACGCTTTTGATAACAGATGCCCCAGATAAGAGAAACAGCATCTGTCTAATTTAGACAGATCAGGTTGCTGACAAAGTCAGCACAAAAATTAAGAAAACTTAACATTAAAACCGTTGAAAAATCAACGGTTTTTCTGTATTTTTGAGCACTTTTATGGTATACTGAATATATAAAAACAGAAAACAGGAGAAAAGAAAGATGTTAACTAAGAACAATGAAAATCAGCCGAAAATG
>Ga0208695_1000133_pt1 | contig 101685 bp, 85 predicted proteins | sample AD_UKC111_MetaG_FD_184449 | JGI IMG/M metagenome (GOLD analysis project Ga0208695, IMG submission 184449) | Active sludge microbial communities of municipal wastewater-treating anaerobic digesters from Hong Kong - AD_UKC111_MetaG (SPAdes)... | ecosystem: Engineered > Bioreactor > Anaerobic >... | reverse complement strand
TAGCACTATTTGGAAATAACTTTAGCGTTTCCATCACATCATAGATTCTGTCAGCACCAAAAGAAATGCCTACTCCAGATACACCTTCTAATCCAAACACTCCTGTTAGATTATCATATCTTCCTCCGCCTCCGATGCTTCCCATTGGTGTGTCTTTGGCAACCACTTCAAATATGCAACCTGTATAATAATTCAACCCTCTTGCTAACGTAGCATCAAATTGTACTTCGTTTTTTGTGCCAATTGGGTCGAGATAGGTATGAAATTTTTTTAATTCTTCAATACCTTTTTTACCAATTTCACTGTTTTCTAATATTTTTGAGATTTCTGACAGTGATTTACTACCCAACACTTTTTCTATTATTTCAATAGATTGTTCAGGAATGTTTCTTTCTTTTAGCTCCTTCTTTACACCATCCATCCCTATTTTATCCAATTTATCAATGGCAATGGTCATATCCATAAACTGATGGCTGATATTTGCTACTTCTGCCAATCCTTCAAGAACTTTCCGATTATTGACTTTTATAGTTACATTTAATCTCAGTGTACTAAATACTTCGTCATATATTTTCACTAATTCTGCTTCGTGCATCAGCGATTCTGCCCCTACCACATCTGCATCGCATTGATAGAACTCTCTATACCTTCCTTTTTGTGGTCTGTCAGCTCTCCAAACAGGTTGAATTTGATAGCGTTTGAATGGAAAAGTAATTTCATTACGGTGCATAACTACATATCTTGCAAACGGAACAGTTAAGTCATATCTCAATCCTCTTTCACAAATACTGCTGATGAGTTTTGAAGAATTTTTATCAATCAAAGCCTCTTGATTTGCTTTTTGCAAAAAATCGCCATTGTTTAATATTTTGAACAAAAGTTTATCCCCTTCTTCTCCATACTTTCCAGTCAAAGTACTCAACTTTTCCATTGTTGGTGTTTCGATGGGCTGAAAACCATATTTCACAAAAACATTTCTGATAATATCAAAAATATAATTTCGTTTTGCCAACACTTCAGGACCAAAATCTCTAGTTCCTTCTGGAATAGATGGTTTCGACATGCTTAAAATTATTTTTGTAAGAAAAATTAATAAGTTGATTCGAATTGTTTCAGAAAACGAACATCATTTTCAAATAACAAACGAATATCTCCAATATTATAAAGGCGTAAGGCTTGTCTTTCTACTCCCATTCCAAATGCAAAACCAGAATATTTATTGCTATCAATACCACAATTTTCCAAAACTTGTGGGTCAACCATGCCGCAACCTAATATTTCCAGCCAACCAGTTCCTTTTGTTAAACGGTAAGTTTTTTCAGTTTCGGTGCCCAAATAAACATCCATTTCAGCACTTGGCTCTGTAAAAGGGAAATAGGATGGTCGCAATCGGATATTCGAAGCACCATACATTTCTTGAGCGAAGTAAATTAAAGTCTGTTTCAAATCAGCAAAAGAAACATTTTCATCAATATACAATCCTTCCACTTGGTGGAATTGGCAATGAGATCGGGCTGAAATAGTTTCGTTTCTATATACTCTTCCTGGAGCTATGATACGTATAGGTGGTTTTTGACGCATCATCACTCTTGATTGAACGGATGAAGTGTGAGTTCTTAACAAAAATTCTGTACTATTCATCAAGTAGTAAGTATCTTGCATATCTCTAGCAGGATGATCTTCAGGAGTATTCATCGCAGTGAAATTATGCCAATCGTCTTCTATTTCTCTATCTTCAGCTACAACGAAACCTATTTTTTGAAAGATAGAAATTATCTTATTCATAACAATAGATACTGGATGGCGACTGCCCAATTCAGAAATAGAAGCAGGAGCAGATAAATCTAAACCAGAATATTTATCTGATATATTATTACTTTCAAATAGATTTTTTAGTTCATTAAATTTATCTTCGGCAGCTAGTTTTAGTGTATTCATGAGCTGACCATATTCCTTTTTTCTTTCGTTTGGAATGGTTCTCATTTGCTCAAATAGCGGTTTCAGAATATTTTTTGTTCCTAAATATTGAATTCTAAATTGCTCCAAAGCTTCTTTCGAATTCGGAGAGGCAGATTCAATTTCTTTTAATAAGTCTTTTGCAGCTTGGAATGAATCAATCATAATTTATTATTGAAATGCAAAAATAAGCAATTTTATATAAAGCCGCAGATTGTCTCAATTTTAGAGTTTCTGAATAAAAGGACAATTGACATTATTTTTATAATTAAAAAAATTTAATAAGCCCTTTCGTTTTTGTTTTCTATATAATTAATAAATGCTCTATTGACCACTCTATTTCCGCCAGGAGTAGGGTAATTACCCGAAAAATACCAATCTCCTTTGTGATTAGGGCAAGCAGCATGTAATCCTTCTATGGTTTGAAAAATAATATTGATAGGAATATCAATACTTTTAGGAGTAACAATTTTTGCTATTTTATTCGATATTTCTTCATCAGTAAATGGCTCGTAGATTCTTTTCACTTGATTCGTCATTTGCTCTATTGGAAGAAATTCTTGTGCTTTGCATGATTCATACACTTCATGGATGATATGTTCATTACCACTTTTCTTTAATAAAGCTATTGCCGCTTTAAATGCAATAAACTCTCCAATCTTCGACATATCAATACCATAACAATCGGGATAACGTATTTGTGGAGCTGATGAAACGATGATAATTTTTTTGGGCTTCAATCGAGCTATTATTTTGATTATACTATTTTTAAGGGTGGTTCCCCTCACTATCGAATCATCCATCAATACTAAAGTATCCACATTGTTTTCCACAATTCCATAAGTAACATCATATACATGAGCTACCATGTCGCCCCTTGAGCTATCGTCGGCAATGAAAGTTCGAAGCTTTTCCTCTTTCACACATAGTTTTTCTATCCTTACAGTTTCTTTCAATATTTCTTCTAACTCTTTTGGAGAATTTGTTTTTAACTGAAGTATCCTATCTTTTTTTAGTGCTAATAATATATCTCTCAAGCCTTTGCTCAAGCCAAAAAATGCCGATTCTGCTGTGTTGGGAACAAATGAAAATACGGTATGATTAAAATCGTAATCGACTAATTCTAATATTGGTTTTGCTAACGTTTCTCCAAGTTTTTTTCTTTCTATATAAATATCTTTATCTGTACCTCTCGAAAAATAGATTCTCTCAAAAGAGCATGGTGTTATTTCTCTTGGTTCATTGATTAGTTGTTCGCTAGTTCTACCATCTTTTTTGACAACCAAGGCATGACCTGGCTGAAGTTCTTTTATTTGACCTATTTGTAAATTGAAAGTGGTCTGAATGGCTGGTCTTTCTGAAGCACATACCACAATTTCGTCGTCGGTATAATAAAAAGCAGGGCGAATTCCATTTGGGTCACGAAGAATAAATGAATCGCCATATCCAATCATTCCTGCCATTACGTAGCCTCCATCGAATTTTTTCGTTGCTCTCTTGAGCAATCGACTAACTTCCAAGTTTTTGAAAATCAAATCATTGATTTCTTGATTGCTATATCCATCTGGCTTGTACCATGAATGCAAACGCTGTACCTCATCGTCCAAAAAATGTCCTATTTTTTCTAGAACGGTTACTGTGTCGGATATTTCCTTAGGGTACTGCCCGAGTTCTAATAATTCGTTGAATAATTCATCGACATTCGTCAAATTGAAATTTCCAGCAAGCACCAAATTTCTATTAATCCAATTGTTTTGCCGCAAAAAAGGATGAACATTTTCAATCGTATTTGCACCATGTGTTCCATAACGTAAGTGACCAAGCATCACTTCTCCCAAATAAGGAAAATTGTCTTTCAGCCAACTGATTTGGCTTAGTTTTTCGGTTGGAAGTTCATTAAAATAAGAAAAAACTCCTTCAAAAACTTCTCGGATGGGTTGTGGGCTATTGCTTCTTTTTCTGCTGATGTATCGTGTTCCTGGCTTGGGGTCTAACTTTATTGTTGCTATCCCGGCACCATCCTGACCTCTGTTTCTTTGTTTTTGCATCAACAAATGCAGCTTATTCAAGCCATAAAAAACAGAACCATATTTTTCGTAATAAAATTCTAGAGGCTTTAATAGTCGAATGAATGCTATTCCGCATTCATGTTTGATTTGATCGCTCATATAAGTTAGGAAACTAAGTTGCAAAGTTAATGGTTTTTTATATTTTAAGGTTAATCTAGATTTTGAAAATCAAATTTTACAAATTAAATACAATTAGAGTAGTAACTTTGTTGTTCAAATCCTTTGATTATGACTAAGTTTTTGTTGACTTTTTTTGCTATATACTTCTTTTATAAATTTATAACAAAGCCCGTATATATTGTTCCCCCAAAACAAAAGGAAGAAAAACAGACCAAAAAACCTTATGAAGGAGAATATACTGACTATGAAGAAATAAAATAATATCATAAAATAATATTGATGAATAATATTGGAGAAGCTGTATTATATAAAAATAATCAACTAATAGCTTTCAATAAGCCAGCAGGAATTCCTGTACAAAAAGACCCTACGGAAGACAAAAGCCTTTTGGATTTTGCTGAGATTTATTGCAAGTCAAAGCTACACCTAGTGAATAGAATAGATAGACCAACTACTGGAATTGTGTTATTTGCAAAAAGCAAAAATGCAATGACCTTAATGACCAAACAGTTTCAAGATAAAAAAATTACAAAACATTATCTTGCTGTTGTTGCAAATTTGCCAACAGAAAAGGAAGGAAAACTTGTTCACTATATTCAAAAAAAATCGAAGGGAAACAGCTCCATTGCCAATTCGGATGCTTCAAAGGGTGGTGAGTTGGCTGAAATGGAATATAAACTAATTGGCAGCATTGATCGATATCATCTTTTGGAAATCAAGCTCATTACTGGAAAACATCATCAGATCAGAGCCCAACTGGCTGCTATTGGTTGCCCAATTAAAGGAGATACCAAATATGGCTTTGGAAGAAGCAATAAGGATAGATCCATACATTTGCATTCTTGGAAGATTAGCTTTGCTCATCCTGTTTCTAATGAAATGGTGAACCTGACAGCACCACTACCTGATGAAGTGGTTTGGAAAGCATTTAATATTGAAGATTAAACAAAAAAAGGGAGCCAGCAATGACTCCCTTTTTTTATTATTTATAAGTGGTTTAGAACCAACTATTTCCTTTCACTTTGAATGTTCCCTTACCGCAAAGATAACCTTTGTTATAAACTTCTACTTCGTACTGACCTTTTGCTAAGGTGATATTTTTAGCATCCCAGTTCATACATACATCAGTATCTTTATTGCTATAAGTCATATTATCTTCTGTTGTATAAAGAATTTGTTCGTTTTTAGGCAATACAGTTAGTTTTCCTCCACCAGAATCTTTTGAAGCTAATGTTTCACCTGTTGGTGATATAATTCTAACAAAGAAATGCTCTTCGCCTGCATCTGCAATATTATTTGCCAATGCTTTAAAGCAAATTTTCACTCTATTTACATTTTTAGATTTTTTTGCTTTGTCTTCTTTTCCATTCTCCACTTCTAAAGTGGTCACTTTAATAGCGTCAGCTTTTATAACAGCAGCAGCATTAACTTTTTTAGATAATGTTTTATTTTCGCTATCCACTTTCTCCTTTTGTGCAGCTAATTCTGCCCTAGCAGCTGCGATTTCTTCTTTTTGAGTTCTTTCTCTACTTACTTCTTGAGTAAGATTTTCTTTGTCAGTTGTTAACTGAGTATTTTTAGAAGTCAGAGCGGTATTTTCGTCTTTTAACCTTGAGATTTCTGCCAAATAGCCTGAAATTTGATCTTTCAACTTCAACATTTCAGCTTTTGCCTGTGCCAAACCACTTTTGCTTGCCAATAAGCCACCAATTTTATCCTTCTGAGCAGCCAATTGAGCTTTTTGCTCATCAATTAGTTTATTCAAATCGGCATTTTGAGTTCTCATCTGATCTAGGCTTGCATTTGCCTCTGCCACAGTTTTTTCCAATTCTGCTTTAGCCTTTTCTGACTCGTCCAGATTTTGAGTAGTTTGCTGAATCACTTGTGATTGTTGCGATTTGTTGACCAACAAATAAACATTGGTTCCCAATAATGCAATAATGATTGCAGCAGCAGCAGTTAATAGTTTTTTCGAACCGCCATTATTGTTATTTTGAGGAAACGGAGGCGTAGATCCTTGATTATTAGCAGGTATCATAATTAGCTAGTTTTGTTTGTATTTGAAAATGACAAAAATTGTAGATAAAACGGAAATATTGTTTTGTTTATTTTAGCAAAAATAACGGTTAGATAACATAATTTTCTAATATTTGTAATAAAAATAAAAAATAATTAGTTAATTTTTTGATTATTAGCTAATTATTAAAATATATTGCTATAGTAGATAATCTTTTTTAACAAAAAATTAAGATGTTACAACAAATTGATATTCATCAAATCCTTTTTATTGATATCGAAACGGTCTCTCAAAAGCAGGCTTTTGGAGAACTGAACGATAATTTTAAATCACTTTGGGAAATAAAGGCGAAGCAGTTGTTGAAGCCTTCTGATGATGAAAACATGGAAGAATTCAATGAAAATAGTTACCAAAATAGAGCAGCTATTTTTGCAGAATTTGGTAAAATCGTTTGTATTTCCGTTGGATTTGTTGCAACCAAAAACGATATAACTAGTGCAAAATTTAAGTCTTTCGTCGGAGAGGATGAAAAACAATTGTTAGCTGATTTTTCATTATTGATGAATAACTATTATAACAATCCTGATAAACAATTTATCTGTGGACACAATCTAAAGGAATTCGACGTGCCATATATCTGTCGGCGAATGCTCATTCATCAATTGCCATTGCCCAAGATGCTAGATCTTCATGGCAAAAAACCTTGGGAAACTAAGCATTTGCTCGATACGATGGAGCTTTGGAAATTTGGTGATGGCAAAGCTTTTTCTTCATTAAAATTACTTACAGCAGTTTTTGATATTCCTTCTCCGAAGGACGATATTGATGGTAGTCAAGTTGGTAAGGTGTTTTGGGAAGAAAATGATTTGCCTAGAATAGCAAAATACTGTGAGAAAGATGTGCTGGCTGTAATGCAAATTCTTTTGAGATTTCAGAACCAACCAATTTTGACAACCAATCAGATCATTTTTTCTTATTAAAAAAGTATAAAATAGGTAATATGATATTGGAAGAATATAGTTTTAAGAAGGAAGTAAAGGAATCGAAAGTTTGTATAGAATTGCCGAAGGAGTGGGTGGGAAGAATGGTAGAAATTGTTGTAAAACCAATTAATCTATTGAAAATCAAAGCAATAAATGATGAATTAAGCAATCTTATATCAGGATTGAATTGGGTAAGCGAAACCGATGAGCCGTTATATATTATTGTTGACCACAGATTGCCCAATAATGTGAAGCTTGAAAAATGGCTAATTAAAAACTTTGATCTAAAGCAACCTATAGAGGCAACTACAATCGACTTTTTTTTCAAAAATGTTATTTTTCAACAGGATTGGCACAATGAACAAGAGAAAGAAACGGTAAAAAAATATCAAAGAATTTATCAGATTTTTAAGGAAGAGTTTGAAGAAACTACTGTTTTGAGGAGTGGAGATTTTGAAAAAACAATTCTAATAGTTGGAAAAATGCAAGAATCGGATTTGGTAATTTTAAAAACAAAATCTATCGAATCATAGGAAGTAATTTAGGGTTTTTTGCTCAAGTTCGCATATAGTTTTATAATCTTCGTGTTGTTTTTTTCTTAACTTTTTCCACTTTAATACTCCAATCGTTTTAAAAACTAAAATCTGCCACCACTTTGCAGCTACTCCAACTATCAACATCCCAATCACGATTCCCCACCATTCAAGATAAGTGCTATTAAAAGAAAAATAATATTCTAATATCTTGATATTCAGAGGATAAATTAAAATTATACCAATCAATCCTCCAAGAAAATTGAATGTTGAGTGATATTCAATAACTGGCTTCACTATTTTTTTAATGAAGATTGGAAAGGCAGCTACAAACCAATTAAAAATGAAACCGACAATAAAAATTGGAAAAGTTGCAAGAAGAAAAATAATGTATGCAATATTCAATCCTTTATTTTTTAACTGAATATCAACATTATATTTATTCAAAATCTGTTCTAAAGAAAAAGTAGTTTGTTCAATTTCTTGAAATTGTTCTGTGTTTTCATGCTGTATATGCATTAATTTTTTAGCTATATTACAGGATTGATCAACTTTTACAAGATAATCATCATTGCTATTTGCATAATACACATTTTGAATGGTATTGAAAACAAGTTCATTTTCAATAGTTTCTGTATGGATAATTGAATTTTTTAGGTCTGTTTCAATTTTTTGGGTCAATTTCCGAACGGCTTCTTTTTCATTTTCAAAATAATCATTTTTGTAATCGCTAATTTTTATTGGATTGTTCACCACAATTCTAACCTTTGATCCAAAATAGTTGGGTTTGTCATAGACGATTCCAACTACAAGAATTACGAGTTCTTTCTCGAAGTTTATCTCTTTACCAAAACTTAATGCTATTCTAGCTGTACCAGTTTTAATCGGATGCAATCTCTTTTCCATCCAGCTCGTTCCCTCTGGAGCTATGTAAAGGCAGCCATTTTTTTTAAGAAAATCTGTACTTCTTTTAAAAGCTTCCACATTGTTCAAGGGTTTTCCTCCAGTATCTTGTGTCCTTTGTATTGGGATACAATACAATTGATTGAGCAACCAACTTACAATAGGATTTTTGAATAAGGAAGCATTTGCTAGAAAATGAACATATCGAGGGAAAATAACAGCTACATGCAATGGGTCGAGCAATGTGTTAGGGTGGTTGGATACGATTATTAGCGGACCCTTTTGTTTCAAATTTTGTTTTCCAAGAACATAAGTCAGAGGATTATATATTTTTAAGCCAATCCAGACGATTGATTTAAAAAAATAATAGAGAGGTATCAAAATAATTTGACTCATCTTTTCCTATTGATTTTGTTTTGAGGTGCAAAAATAGTAATTACTTTTCGAGCAATACCAACTATTTTCAATTTGAAATTTACATTTATGAAATAGTTAATTTTAATTAACTTTGTGCAACTATTTTGCTCAAAAACCAGTTTATTTATTGCTTAATTAAAATTGATTAGTTCAAAATAGCAAGTATGCTAATACAAGTTTTTAAATCGAAGATTCATAAAGTAAAAGTAACTGAGGCAAATCTCAATTACGTTGGCAGCATCACCATTGATGAGGATTTGATGGATGCTGCGAATCTTGTGGAAGGCGAAAAAGTACAGGTTGTCAATAATAATAATGGAGAAAGACTTGAAACCTATGTGATCAAAGGGGAGAGAAAGTCTGGGGTGATTTGCTTGAATGGAGCTGCTGCTCGAAAAGCAGAAGTGGGAGATGTTGTCATTATCATTTCTTATGCCCTTATGTCGCAAGACGAAGCAAAAGGATTCACGCCTATTGCAGTATTTCCTGATGAAGATAATTTCCTACAGGCTTAATAATCAATGAACTAAATATCGGTAATGAAAAAAATCTTTGGCAACATTTTGCGGTTTTTCTTATTTGCTGGTATTGGTGTTGCCATTCTTTATTATGTTTTTCAAAAACAATCCATTGCCTATCAGGCACAATGTGCATTGGATAATGTTCCCATTGAAAAATGTAGTTTAGTTGAAAAAATAATTACCGACTATAAAGATGCAAACTGGGGTTGGCTATTGCTAGTTTGGGTAGCATTTTTTCTTAGTAATGTTAGCAGAGCTTATCGTTGGCAAATGTTGATACAGCCCCTTGGTTACAAAACGAAAGTGAGTAATGGTTTATGGACTATTCTTTTGGGGTATTTTGCAAATTTGGGATTACCTCGGATGGGTGAAATTGTAAGAGCCTCAGTAATGAGTAAGTACGAAAAAATTCCTGTAGAAAAACTTATTGGTACGGTTGTAATAGACAGAATTGCAGATTCTATCACTTTGCTTTTAATAGTTGGATTGACCTTTTTAATGGAATTTGATACCCTTTGGAGTTATCTTAGTAATATGATGGGGAATAATCAGGGCGGAAGTGGAAAAGTAGTTTTGTTTGGCATTTTGATATTTTTAATAATTGGCTTTTTGATATTTAGAAAACTTTTACCAACATTAAGAAAATATTCAATTTTTCAAAAAATAGAGAAAATATTACAGGGCTTTCTTGAAGGCTTTTCTACAATAAAAAATCTAAAGAATCCTGGATTATTTATTTTTCATAGCCTTTTTATATGGCTAATGTACTATTTAATGCTCTATTTTTGTTTTCTATCATTTGCTCCAACTGCCCATTTGGGCTTAGAAGCTGCATTAATGGTTTTTGTTTTTGGCACTTTCGGAATGGTCATTCCATCCCCTGGTGGTATGGGAACCTATCATGCTCTAGTCGTTGCTGGATTAGCAATATATGGAATCGCCGGTCAAGATAGCTTTTCGTTAGCCAATATTGCTTTTTTTACAACTCAAATATTTTTTTGCATTCTATTTGGCATAATTGCACTCATCGTTTTACCCATTATTAATAGAAACTATAAGATACAGTCCTAATGAAAGTTATTTCGGAAACTACCATAGATAAAATTATTGATGAATTGGAAGAAAAGGGTATTACAGAGCCTCTTATCCAATCATTTAAAACCTCACAACCATTAATCTATGCTTATTTATTTTCTGATTCATTCGATTTATCTACTCAGAACGAGAAAGAATATTTGTTTTATCTCGTAATCGTTGCTTGGAAATCTATTATGGAAGTTGTGCCTGATTTAGATATAGTTGATGAAGATGAAATTGGCGTTTCTGAAGAAAAAAATTGGGAATTAATCAACAATGTAAAAGCTACAAAATTTAGAGACAGAATTACTATATTGTTCGAACATTCCAATCAAGAAGACCTGTTGGCTTTTGCAGAAGATATGCTCACCGAACTGGATAATGATGGCTCTGAAAATGAAATTATCACAAAAGAAGGTAGAGAACTTCTTTTTGTTGCTTACAAGAGCATTATTGATGCTATAGAAATGGCAAATTAAATAAATTATTATCATTTTAATGTTATTTTAGTTATATCATAGATTTTGTTTTGTAATTTTGATACAAAATAATATTTCGATGAAACTAATTCAACTATCTATTTTATCTCTAATTTTTTTAAGTTTAAATAATTTATTTGCTCAGAACAATTTGGATAGAAGTGTATTATTGACAGCATCTATTCAAGAATTTCCTGCTAAGATTATTTTGAACTGGACATCCTATCCAGCAGCTACCAAATATTATATCTACCGAAAAGGAAAAGATGAATCTTTTTGGCATTCTAGTCCTGACTCTACTTTGGGTACATCCACAAGCTATGTAGATACCAAAGTAAAAGTTGGTGTTACTTACGAATATAGAGTGATTCGAATTGCCCCAACTGTTGCTTATGGATATATTTTTGCAGGGATCAAAATTCCAGAAACCAACAGCAAAGGAGGTATGTTGGTTCTGATGGAAGATACATATCTTAGCCAATTGACTGCTGAAAAGGATCAACTCTTACAAGACTTAACTAATGATGGTTGGTCTGTTTATTTTGATACAGTAAAGAGAACAGATTCTGTAACTACAGTAAAAAACAAAATTTTCCAATATTACAAAACCAAAAAGAATTTAAAATCTTTGTTCTTGGTTGGTAGAGTTCCTGTTCCATACTCTGGGGATATATATCCAGACGGTCATCCCGACCATAAAGGAGCATGGCCCAGCGATGGTTATTATGGCGATATGGATGGATTTTGGTCTGATACTGAAGTGAATAATTCTAGTGCAAGCCGCCCAGAAAACAAGAATATTCCTGGAGATGGCAAATTTGATAACTCTGTTTTTCCTGCCAACTTAAAACTACAAGTGGGAAGAGTAGATATGTATAATATGGCTAGTTTTGGAACTGAGTTAGATTTATTGAAAAGGTATTTTAAGAAAAATCATGATTTCAAAATCAAAAAAAATACAGCCCTTAGAAGAGCATTAATCGACGATAATTTTCAAGGATATAATATTGCAATAGCTGGTTTTCGTAACTTTTCACCAATGGTTGGAACATCAAATGTGGTGGATAACGTGACTGGAACAGCAGATTATAGAACTAACATGTTAGCCGGAAGTTATTTATGGTCATGCGGTGTAGGTGGTGGAAGTTATACATCTTGTGGAGGTGTCACCACTAGTGCTGATTACGTCAATGATTCCTTACAGACTATTTTCACCATGTTGGCTGGTAGTTACTTCGGTGATTGGGACGTTGCTGATAATATGTTGAGAGCTCCATTAGCATCTAAATCTCCAACGATTGTTTCTTTTTGGGGAGGAATTCCATCATGGGCTTTACACCACATGGCTTTGGGTGAAAATATTGGGTTTAGCACTCAAGTTACTCAAGGTAATAATGGTATTGCTTATGATGGTGGCTTCAATGGATCATTTTCCAGAGTTCATATTGCTTTGATGGGCGATCCATCCCTAAGAATGCACATTGTAGCACCACCACAAAGTTTTATTGCTTCCAAAACAAATAATGTGGTTAGCATGAACTGGATGCCTTCTCCAGATACAATTATTGGTTACAATGTTTATCAACAACATCCAGTAACAAAAGAATTTACAAAACTGAATAGTTCTATTGTGACCAATACTAGCTATATTGATACTATTGAATCAAACTTGAGCTATTATTATATGGCTCGAGCTGTAAAGTTAGAAAATACTCCAAGTGGAACTTATTATAATATGAGTCTTGGTGCTGGTTCAACTGTAAATGGTGGTACTGTTCAGACTTTAGATGTTTTTGCAAATAGCGTTACTTTTCCTCAATATTTTGGCTGCGGAAAACCTGTAAGCCCTACATTGAGTGTGGGAAATAAAGGAGTGCAATCAATTAATTCATTAACAATAGAATATAAAATAGATAATAATGCAACTTCTACCTTTGGTTGGACAGGAAGTCTTCCAAGTGGTGGTTTGGTAGATATTTCAATTCCAGAAATTTCCAATTTGTCTTATGGTAGTCATAATATAAGTATCAATATTTTGAAGCCAAATAATAATTCTGATGCTTTTAATTTGGACAATTCAATTTCAACATCATTTAATTATAATAGTGGAACTCAATTTACTGTAGATATTAATACAGATGATTATGGATCAGAAACTAAATTCCAAATTATTGATGATGTTGACAATAAAGTTATAGTTTCTGAAAACGGCTTACCAAGTAATTCTAATTTTAATAGAACTTATTGCCTACCCAAAGGATGTTATACTTTTAGTATAGCTGATATTTATGGCGATGGTATTTGCTGTAATTCTGGTAATGGTGATTATACTTTAACTATTGAAGGATTAGCTCCTTATGCAGGAAATGGAAATTTTGGATATGGATCATTTATTCATTTTTGTGTAACGGATTGTGAAACAATAGCGAATGTTGCGGTTTCTGCATCGAATAGTCCTGGTAAAAATGTTGCAAATTCTTCAATAAATGTTTGTTCTGGAAAATCGGTTACTTTAGGAGCTACTGCAAACTCTGGTGCTATTTTCAAATGGGCAAATAATGCCACAAATGGTGCAGTAACTACTGTTGCTCCCACCCAAACTACTACGTATGTACTAACAACTACTATGCCTAACGGTTGTGTAGTTACTAGCAAAGTTACAGTAAATGTTATTCCTTTACCCAATGCCAATGCAGGAGCTGATGTTGCTATTTGTAAAGGATTTAGCACCATTTTAGTTGCAACTGGTGGCAATAGCTATGTTTGGAGCAATGGAACAAATGTTGCCGAAAACACTGTTTCTCCTTCTGTATCAACTAATTATACAGTTACCGTCACAAATAGTGAGGGCTGCACAGCTACTGATGTAGTTACTATTACTATAAAAGACAATCCTAATGTTGACGCTGGAAGTGATGTTTCTATTTGCCAAGGGCAATCAGCCAATTTGGTTGCATCAGGTGCCACAGATTATTTATGGAATAATGGAATACAAAATGCTAATAATCCTGTAAGCCCTAATATTTCAACAACTTATACAGTTATTGGTACTAAAAACGGATGTAGTGCGATAGATACTGTTCGAGTTATTGTAAAATCATTACCTACTCCAGTAGTTACTCTGCCTGTAACGATTTGTCAAGGTGAGATGGCAACAATAGTTGCATCTGGGGGAACAACTTATGCATGGAATAATGGAATGACTACTGATCAAATCGTAGTTAAACCTACCCAAACGATATATTATGTCGTTACAGTAACTAATGCTGAAGGATGTAGTGGAACTGCACAAACTACGGTTATGGTTAATAAATTACCAACTATTACAATATCTCCTGAAGCGACAGTTTGTAGTGGGCAATCAGCTTATTTATTTGCAAGTGGTGGTGCTAGTTATAAATGGAGTAATAATGAAACAACGGCTGCTATTAATGTAACACCTTCATCTACTACTACTTATACAGTCACAGTGACTAGCAATGAAGGTTGTTCGGATACAAAATCTGTAACCGTAAATGTTGTCCCAAGTTTAACAGCGTCTGTATCTGGTAATACAATTATTTGTAATGGTTCATCAACAGTATTAACTGCTAGTGGAGGAACTTCCTATTTATGGAGCAATGGTGAGAAAACGGATAAAATTTTAGTTTCTCCTACTGTTCAATCTAGCTATTCCGTAACTGTTAGTAGTGGAACTTGTTCTTCTCAAACAACTGTTACTGTGATTGTGAATCCTAAACCAACGATCAATCTATCGGCATCAAGTTTGATTATTTGCGAAAAAGATTCAACAACATTATCCGCAACAGGAGGTAATAAATATCAATGGAGTAATGGCTCAACGGCATCTTCACAAAAAATTGCACCAAGTGCCACTTCTGAATATACAGTTACAGTTACTAATGTAGAAGGGTGCTCTGCAACTGAAAAAGTATTAATTACTGTTAGAGCTTTGCCTGTTGCCACAATATCAGGTAATCATCCAATTTGTATAGGTGAAAGTATAACACTTGAAGCTCCATTAAACAATAATTATCAATATAAATGGAGTAATGGATTGAATACCAATAAAATAGTAGTTTCTCCAAACATTTCATCATCATATTCAGTATCCATCTCGGATAATTTTGGCTGCAACAATTCATCAACTGTACAAGTTGTTGTGAATCCATTACCAACCATAGATTTAGGTCAAGATACATTAAAGGTTCAATTAGGTAATCCTGCTACTTTAGATGCAGGTACGGGTAACTCAAGTTATTTGTGGAGTAATGGAGCAACTACTTCTACAATTGTAGTTAATGATCCAAGTAGTAATTACTGTGTGACTGTCACTAACCAATTTGGCTGTAAAGCACATGATTGCATCTTTGTAAAGTTTACGAATACGGGATTGGAAGAATTGAAAGAGTGGGGAATTAGAATATTTCCAAACCCTACATTAGATATTTTGAATATTCGATGTTCTGAAAATAGAGATTTGAAAATAATGATATATGGAATAAATGGACAGTTGCTAAAGGAACAAAAGATGGATAATAGTGAATTGTCAATTGATGTTTCTGCCTTTGCCGCTGGTCTTTATCCAATTCGATTTGTGGATAAGGATAAGACAAAAGAAGGGTTTTTCATTAAGCAATAATGTATATATTGATTAACAACAAAGCCGCTATTGATTTGAATTGCGGCTTTGTTATTTTATTGAAAGTTATATTTTTAAGGAATCAATTCCCTAAATAGATACATCCATTAATATTGTCTTTTTTTGCTCCTGTGGAAGTAGCTATGCTATTTGGTATTTTTTCAATCCTTAATAGTCCCAACAACCCCATCAATAGAGCTTCTTTAAAATTTATTATGTTTTTACTCGGAATTATTGTTTCAAGATTTTCTATACCAATCAACTTCAATTGAGCATTTATTCTTTTAATTAAAAAATCGTTAAATGCTCCACCACCAGTTATCAACATTTTGTAATGTTTTTTAACGAAATTTTCTTTTTCAATAATTGCTTTAATTCCTTCTGCTAATTTTTGAGCCGTATGTTCAGTTGCTGTAGCTAACTTATCATTCAAAGAAATTGAGGAGTTTAGAATATGTGGAAGTACATTTTGTTGCACCCAAGTATTATCTAAAGATTTTGGATAAGTTTTTTTATAATAAGTATTATCATTTATTGCATCAAGTAATTGATAATGAATTGTTCCTGAGGCTGCCATTTTCCCATTTTCATCATATTCTTTTCCAATGGTTTGAGCTAAAGCATTCAAAACTTGATTCGCAGCTCCAGTATCGAAGGCATAAAATTGCCCATCTACATTACAGGATATATTTGCAATACCGCCGATATTTACATAAAAATCATAGCCATCGAACAAATATTTATCTGCAAGAGGGGCAAGAGGAGCTCCTTGTCCGCCCAGAGCCACATCAGTTGTTCTGAATTCTGTAATCACATCTATGCCAGTATTAGCTGCTATTGCTGCACCATCACCTATTTGTACTGTAAAATGTTCGTTTGGATAATGAAAAATGGTATGTCCATGTGAGGCAATATAATCTGGATTTAGATTATTGGTAGTAAGAAAATTTTTTACAAGACTTCCAAAATAATGACCAAGCTGAGCATTCAACTTACAAAAATCTAAAGCATTAAATGTTGAAGCAGTTCTTAATTTTTGTTGCCATTCATCAGATAATGGGATTGTTTCTGCTGCAATAAATTTCCATTCTATTTTAATCGGTTGTATATCTTTCAGTTCAAAATCAGCAACAGCAATATCTAAACCATCCAATGAACTACCCGACATTAATCCTGCTATTCTATATTTTTTCATTAATTATTTTTCATAGTTTGAACATAATCAACAACTTGTTTTATTTCAGTTTCTGTCAAAATATTTTTGAAAGGTGTCATTAAGCCTTTACCATTAGTAACTTGTAATATTTTTTCATCTATACTTAATGTTGATTTAGTCAAGTCTTTTGCGCCATTTAATCCCAAAGTGCCGTCAACCCCATGACAAATGACACAGTTTTTTTTAAATATGTCTTTTCCTGAAATATTCTTTTTTGAATCATTTTCAGAACAAGAAAGTATTAATATAAATAGAATAACTAATGAAAATATTTGATAATATTTCATATTGAAAATTTTTGACAAAGTTATTGAAAAAATTACGTTTGTAAACATGAAAGGATGTTACAGCAATTAATTGCTAAAAATAGTATAGAAAAATCATAAAACTGCTTCGCCATTCGTTGTAATAGTCATCTCTTTAGGTATCTTTGCAACCATATTGCTATTATAGAGTAAATGAAATTTTATATTGGGATAATTCTTTTGGTGTTAATGTCTTGTAATTCAGCTTCAAATGTGAGTCATGATAATGATAAATTATTAGCTAAAGTTTATGACAAGCCGCTTTATTTATCAGAATTGTCTGACATTTTTACTGATCAAACCATGTCAAAAGCCGATAGTAATCAGCTCATTACCAATTATGTAGAACGATGGGTGAGAGACAATGTAGTGATGTTCGAGGCAGAAAAAAATGTTCCAAAAGATTTGAATTTGGATAAATTGGTAAAAAATTATCGATCCTCATTAATTCGCTCCATTTATGAAAAAAACATTATTGAAGAAGCACTTGACTCTACAGTTACGTTATCTGAGTTGAATGATTTTTATGAAAAAAATAAAGATCAATATCAGTTGGAAACAGCAATTGTTAGGTGTTATTTGATAAAATTGGATAAAAATGCACCTGATCAGGATGCTGTAAGAGATTGGTGGGATGATATTCAGGAAGCTGAAAATTTAAAACGATTGCTGAATTATTGTAAAGTTCATGCAAAAGTGTATATGTTAGATGACAAAACGTGGTATAAGGTTGAAGATTTAGTAGGATTATTACCAAATGGAAAGCTTAGTACTGATAATGTTCATAAAGAAGAAATGACTTTTAAAGACGATAATTTCCAATATTTTTTCAAAATATTGGAATTAGTAAATAAAAAGGAAACTGCACCAATGTCATATATAAAAGATCAGGCTGTAAAATTTATTTTACACAAAAAACAAATGAAATTGTTGGATGAAAAGATAGAAAGTATTTATAACAAAGAACTATTGAATAAAAACATTGAAATCTATAACCTTAATTAATATTTTAAATTATGCTTAGAATGAAAATCAATATTATTATTTTTTTTGCTTTTTTATTGTCTGGTTCACAATTAATTGCCCAAGAGGATAAGGTCTTTTTGGATAAAGTAGTTGGGACGATTGGTGGTGAATTAGTTCTCAAATCAGAAATAGAAGAACAATATAGTTATTTGCTCGAAAAAAATAAAGGAGCTTTGCCCCCTGATGCGAAATGCTTGATTAGTGAGCAGATTTTGACTCAAAAACTTTTATTGAACCAAGCCAAACTCGATAGTATAGCTGTGACTGACGAAGAGGTAAATACTCAAGTTAATGCAAAAATAGATAATATTTTGGCATATATGAATAATGATGTAAGTCAGTTAGAAGCATATTATGGTCAAACAGTTCAGCAATTAAAGGATCAAGTTCGAGAAGATCAAAAAAATCAAATGCTTGTTCAGCGAATGCAATCCAAAATAATGGGCGATATTGCGGTAACACCATCTGAAGTAAAAGCATTTTATAATCAGATAAAGGTAGATAGTTTACCCTATTTTAATGCTGAAGTTGAGTTAGGTGAAATTATTTACAAACCTAAAGTGAATGAAGAGCAAAAGAAAATAGCAAAAGATAAACTTGAGGATATTAGAAAACAATTGATGGAGACCAATGCTAGTTTTTCTTCATTAGCAGAGAATTATTCTGAAGACCCTGGTTCTGCTCGTTTAGGAGGCGATCTTGGATGGGCAAAAAGAGGAAAATTCGTACCTGAGTTTGAGGCTGCTGCTTTTAAATTAGAGAAAGCAGAAATATCACCAGTTATAGAGTCGGATTTCGGATTTCATATCATTCAAATGTTGGAAAGAAGAGGAAATTCTATTCATACTCGACATATTTTGATAAAACCAAAAATAACAGATGATGATATTGCACAATCTAAAAATAGGCTCGATTCTATTTCTGTCTTATTAAATAAAGATTCGATTGACTTTTCTAAATCTGTTAAATTATATTCTGACAAGAATGCTCAGAGTTATAATAATGATGGTAGAATGGTAAATAATGCATCGAATAGTACTTTTTTTGAAATGTCAGATTTAGACCCAGAAATATTCTTTGTGATTGATACGATGAAGGTTGGTAGAATTTCGGGAGCTATTCAATTTACTGATCCTTCGGGAGAAATTTATTTTAGAGCTATTAAATTGATGTCCAAAACTGCACCTCATAGAGCAAGTTTGAAAACTGACTATCAGAAAATTCATAATTTTGTTGTGGAACAAAAACGAAATGGAATCATTAGTAAATGGGTAAACGAAAAACGAAAAAGAACTTATATTGATATTAGAGATGAAGAACTTTTAGCTTGCCCTAATATTTCAAAAGATTGGATTTCTACTAAGCCAAAATAAAAATAGGGGTTTCGAATTTTTCGAAACCCCTATTTTTTTATTTCTTCATTGCCACTTTATATAAAATTATTGATAAAGATATAAAAAATAGAACCCCTAGCAATTGAAACCCTCCAGCTCCAAATAGATTTGTCAACCCATGTTCTGCACTTATAGAAGCAATTGCATTCGCCACATTTTCATTAACAGATAAAATTGCAACAAGGACACCTGCTAAAGCACCACCTGCAACTAAACCTGTAGCAAACAAATTTCCACTTCCCAATTCATCTTCTTCCGCTACTATTTCACCTTTATTTTTCTTCTTCCAATCTACCAAACCTCTAACTGCTCCACCAATAAATATTGGAAATGTTGTACTCAAAGGTAGATAAACCCCAACAGCAAAACTTAAAGCATTAATACCACATAATTCAATGAATATGGCAATGAAAACACCTACTAGTACAAATTGCCAATCCAAATTGTAAGAAAGAATACCTTTTATAAGTGTTGCCATTAATGTAGCTTGAGGTGCTGCATATTTTTCTCCTATAGAATGATAAATTCCTTGTGATATCATTGTAGAATCTGGTGTATCTAAAAGTTTTACTGTTAATCCAATAACTATGGATGATACTATTGCACCTATAAAAAGTGCAAGCTGTTGATAAATTGGAGTTGCACCTACAATATATCCAGTTTTAAGATCCTGAGAAGTTGCTCCTGCATTCGCCGCAGCAATACAAATCATACCACCCACTACTAATGCCATTGGTTCATATATTTTTCCAGACCAACCTACACTAATAAACACCAGACAAGTTGCCATAACCGTTGCTATTGTCATCCCAGAAATTGGGTTGTTTGATGAACCAATTAACCCAACTATTCTGGAAGAAACTGTTACAAAGAATGCTCCAAAGATTACAACCAAAATTCCTATTAGTAATTTATTAATCAGATTATTTCCTGGTATTATTGGAAGAACAGCCATAATTAATATTAAGGCTAGGCTACCATAAAGTACTACTTTAATATTTATATCTTTTTCAGTTCTCTTTACTTCATTTTCAGATTTCACACCTATCGAGCCTAGACTTTCTCTAAATGAGGATATAATAGTCGGTATTGTTTTTATTAAAGTTATAAATCCTCCAGCGGCAACTGCTCCTGCTCCAATTTGTCGAATGAATGCTCTATATAATGCTTCAGCGTTATTTGAAAACATTTTGGATGTCGGATCCCAACCGAACTTTGTGGGATTCAGCCCTAGTTTGGTCAGTTGAGCAAAAGTTATTTCTGGAGATACCAATGAAGCTAATAATGGTATAAATACCAACGAACTTAATATTCCTCCTGCAACTAATATTCCTGCTATTCTTGGTCCTATAATATAACCTACACCTAAGTATTCTGGAGTTATTTCACTATCAATTCTTGCTGATGGAAATATTTTATTTGTAGCATTGGTTACAAATGTCGGTACATCTGCTATTACATGAAATATTTTTTGAAGAATTGCATAAAGCATAGCAATTCCCAACCCTAGGAAGGATGTTTTGGCAAAATCTCCTCCTTTTTCTCCTGCTTTTAGTACAGATGCACAAGCTGTTCCTTCAGGGTAGGGAAGTGTGTCGTGTTCTTTTACTATCAAAGACTTCCTTAATGGTATCATCATTAAAGTTCCCAAAATACCTCCAATCATTGCTAATACCATAATGGTTAAATATTGAAAGAAATTTGCACTTGCAGGATCTGTCAGAAACAAGAATCCTGGTAAGGTAAACACTACACCAGCAGCTATACTTTCTCCTGCAGATCCCGTGGTTTGAATTATATTATTTTCAAGAATTGTTGTTTTGAAAACTCTTTTTCCAATAGTAATTGCTAGTACGGCAATTGGTATGGAGGCTGAAACGGTTAATCCAGCCTTTAATGCAAGATAAACAGTAGCTGCACCAAATAGTACACCAAAGAGGCTTCCGAGCAAAATGCTTTTAAGTGTAAATTCTTTCATTGTCGTTTCGCTAGAAACAAAGGGCTGAAATGATTTTGACATACTAATTATTTTTTTGTTGTAAATAGAAAGTTTTAAAATTCCTAAATCCGTATTGAAGGATTTCTTTTTTTGTCGGATTTTTTCTGACCGATATTTGTTGATATCTTATTTGATCTAACCAATCTAAAAAAGTTTTTTTCTTTTCTCGTAAAATTATATTTTCGATATTTTCTGCTGATATATTGTCAATTACTTTAATCAACATACTTGCTTTTAGATTACTATTTAAAAATAATTTATCATGGATTATTAAGTGTTCGATATGATCAGTTATTAATTGTGATTTTGTTAATTTATATTTTTTTCCTTCAATGAAAATTAGATATTCTTGTGCATAGCCCCAAATTGAAAACCAAATTACAATTGAACTCAAGGTGAGATAGTGTATCCAAAGAGTTGGTTTATAATTATTTACGTCAATACTAAAAAATTTAAAAAGTATTGGGTCACTTATTAATATTAAGCCATGTAGCAAGAATAGATAGTTTGAGATTTTTAATAGCATAAGCAATCGAAATTGATTGGTTAGTTCCCAAGCCAATGTTGTTTCATTCTGAAGTTTTTTGATGACATATTTTTTAGCAAAATAAATATATAAAATAACTGTAATAAAGAATATAAATTTTTCGAACACACCATAATATGGGAATAAAATACTATTTTTTATGGAATGTATTTTGGGATTTTGTTCAAGAAAAGAGAATATGAAAAATGAAAATTGAGCAATTGGAAGTATAAAATGTTTTAAATCTTTTTTGGTTAAATATTGTCCTCTGAATAAAGCACTTTTAATATAGAAATATAGAAGTGGACCTATCGAAAATGTAAAATATATTGGAATAAAGTATAATTGAGGGCTTATGTCAAATGCTTTTATTAAAAATAAGAACTGATGCAATAAGGTTAGTGAAGTAAAAAATAGTAAGCAACTGAATAAATAGTTACTTTGATATTTTCCATTTTTTTTAACGAAATATATAATAGAAATTAGTAATCCAAAAAGGATTGTTAATAATACTAAAACTAAAATTATTAATCTCAACCAAACTAGTAAATTGGACATATTAGTACTGTTAATGTTTCAAAGTTATGAAAAAATAGTTTTCTATTTTTTATTTTGATAAATCAATAGTACATTTAGCAGTTGGTTATATTAATTTTAGTTTGATGAGTATTTTCGATAATTGGTTTAATCATAAGAATACAGTTAAGCCTAATTTAAATTTTGGAAGATATACGGATACGAACAAATCATCTGCTCAATATAATTGTTGGGAACAGTCATTATTATCATTTGAAGCAGAAGATTTTATTAAGTCATTAGATTATTTTTTTCAATATCTCAAGGATGAAAGATCAGATAATGTATTTTGGCAGAGAAATGGAGCAAGTATAGATTTTTATTTTTATCAAGGATCTAGAAAAATTACTGGGTATGTCAGAAATAATTATTTTAGAGCCGAAGCCTTTGTCGCTAAGTCATCTTCGCTCAACGTTGGATTGCTGAGACGTCTTGTCGAAAAAAACTTCAATTTGAATTACAGTCGTTTTGCTTTAAGTTCCGAAAATATTATTGCTATTGTGTTTACGAGTTCTATTTTTGATGCATCACCATATAAAATATTTTATGCATTAAAGGAAATTGCTACTGGTGCCGATAAATTAGATGATATTTTATTAGATGAATTTGATTCTTTGTCTCCAATAGAAGAAGGAAGAAAACTTGTAATTGATGATAAAGTTAAAGCTATTAAATATAATTTTTTAATAACTAAAATAAATGAAGTTCTTTATGATATTGAGAATAGTAGTTTGAATGCAGATCAATACCCTGGTGCTATTTCTTATCAATTATTAGACTTATGCTATAAATTGGACTATCTTATTGTCCCAGAAGGTTTTATGATGGATTGTTTAGAGCGAATTCATCGCATTTACTTCTCTAATCAAGATTCTAATATTTCTGTAATTGATAAAAACAATCAAATTATTGTAGAATATAAAAATTTATCATCAAGAGATGAGCAGCAATATTTTAAGGAATTTTATGATGTAATTTCTACTTTTGGTGTATCATCACCATTTAGTCAAGAACAAATTAATTCTTTTATTGATGGAGAATTAAAAAATGTTACTTGGTATAAAGATAATCAATATAGTAATATTACGGTGGCGATTTGTGGTTACATAGTTGGGTTTTTAGTTTTCAATTATGCTTTGCCAAAGCCAATTGCTTCCCTATTTCATTTGTATTATATGATTACGAATAACAAATATTTTAATGAACTTGGGTACAAACAAGAACTCTATAATATGTCAACAAATACCTATAATCAGAAGAATATTAAGAATTTAATTGATGATATTATTTCAAAATATAAATCAGAATATAAGTTTTTACTTACAAATTATACTTTAAACTTCTCTTCTGAAGCAGAATTTTGTTATTCTTACTTAATTATGGTTCGCAATCAAGATGTTAGAAAATAGTGGCTACTTTATCTAATTTTTATAATAAAGAGGGATTGGAAGCTGGTTGTGATGAAGCAGGACGAGGATGTTTGGCTGGTCCTGTTGTTGCTGCTGCTGTTATATTACCCAAAGATTTCTCCCATCCATTATTAAATGATTCTAAACAAGTTTCGGAAAAAAACAGAAACACATTAAGGTATATAATTGAAAATGAAGCAATTAGCTTTGCAGTTGGGTTTGTGAGCCCTTCAGAAATTGATACTTACAATATCTTGAATTCATCATTCATTGCCATGCATCGTGCTATCAACGATTTGAAAATTGTTCCATCCAATTTAATAATTGATGGTAATCGGTTTATTAAATATAAATCCATCCCACATCATTGTATTGTAAAAGGGGATAGTAAATATACTTCGATAGCTGCTGCCTCAATTTTAGCAAAGACATATAGGGACGAATATATGGAAAAACTCTCATTGCAATATCCCTTATATATGTGGAACATCAATAAAGGATATCCAACCAAAAAGCATCGAAATGCAATTGAAACTTATGGAGTTACACCTTATCATCGCTTAAGTTTCAAATTATTACCTGTTGATGATCAGTTGAAATTATTTTAATCTGAAAGATTTGTTTTCTTATTTTTTTGATATAGAACCAAGAGTCCAATAATTCCTGTAATAAAAACTAAAACAGCAATAATTTCTGCTTGTGACCACTTTACGAATCCAAGATCAAATTTCGGATTTACTCTAATTTTTTCTATCCAAAATCTTTCCATTCCATTCAATATCATATATACGAAAAATAACATACCAGCCACTTTTAGCCTTTTTCTCAACACCCATAATATAATTGCAATAATGAAACCCATTATAGTTTCATAGAAAGGTGTTGGATAAACTCCAGGAGATAGTTGTTTGCAATATTTCCAGGTGCAACCATCTATAGTTACACCATCATTTACTACATTATGTGGATAGGAATAAGACCACATCCAATCAGGAAAAATAAACCAATTTGGTTTAGCTAAAGTATTTACAATCCCCCAGTCGCCATCTCCAGAAAGTTGACATCCAATTCTACCAACTGCGTAACCCATTATAAGAGATATTGCTACACTATCCATCATCTGTACCAATGGGATACCTAATTTACGAATGTACCAATATACACCAAGAAAACCTCCGATCAATCCACCATATATTGCTAAACCACTACCTGAGAGTAATTGTCCAATTGGATCCTGAAATAGGGCGGCTGGATCTTCAAAAAGAGCAAAGAATTTTGCTCCTGCTATTCCAGATATTGCAGCCATCATGGTTATATCTCCCAGTTTTTGACTAGGTAAAATCCATGTTTTTTTAGTTTCTTTTGGCTTTGATATACTAAGTCTTTTACTATAAATAGAATAACCTACAAATGCTATTGATACAAGAATACCTCCAAACAAACTACCTTTTGAAGACAAAAGAACAGATTCTGCATTTTTTGAAAACTCACTATAGTTTTGTAAAATATATAGAAGTTTAAAGCCTAAAATAAACCCTAGAATTCCATTCATGATAAATTCTGGATACGGTATTCCACCAGTAGTTTCTTCAATACTTATTTTGGACAATACACCTTCTTTTTCTTTTCTTTTTAGTTCTATTGATAAAAAATAGGCACTTACTAGAAAAGATAATGCTAAAAACAAACCAAACGTTTTAATTATAGAAAAACCATTGTCTGGATTTGTCCCTATCAGTGCATGAAGTAAATAGGATAAATCAGGATACATAATCTTTAATTAACTGTTCCCATTAATTTTAAATATCTAACATGAGATGCCAATGCTTTTATCATAGAAGGATATTCATGATAATTTACATTATATTTTTCACAAACATTTTTGATGATAGGTCTTATTTTAGGATAATGTATGTGGCTAATTTGAGGAAACAAATGATGTTCGATTTGATAATTTAGACCTCCTACATACCATGATATTAATTTATTGTTTGGAGCAAAGTTTGCAGTTGTCTTTATTTGGTGTGTTGCCCAATCAGATTCCAACCTATTATTTATTGTTTCAGGAAATTCAGTTTCTTCTACAGTGTGTGCAAGTTGAAACACCAAGCTGATCACTAATCCTGTGCATACTAGAAAAACAATATATCCTATTATAAAATTCTTGAAGCCTAGTGTATAAATAGGAATCACAATGAACATTAAAATATACCCTATTTTCGAACCCCAAAATCCTAAATGTTGTTTTATTGACATTTTTGGAATATCAAAATCGCCAATTTTTTTAGAAAAATATTTATAAAAATCCATATAGAATATCCACCAAAAATATAGCAAGGAATAAAGAAATACAAAATAGATATGTTGAAAGCGATGAAGTTTATATTTTTTTTGTTGTTTACACATTCTCATAAATGGATTTACTGCTATATCATCATCTATTCCATCAAGATTTGTAAATGTATGATGAAGTACGTTGTGTTTCAAATTCCACATTTGAGAACTTCCTCCCATAATACTAAGGCTATAAGATGCAAGTTTGTTGACCAATTTGTAGTTTGAAAAACTACCATGACCTCCATCATGCATTACATTGAAACCAATAGCTATGAAAGATAAAGATATTATCAGCCAGAAAAGTATTGCTATACCTAATGATGGACTGCCTAATACTAAAGCTAAATAAGATAGCAATAAAATAGAAATTAATAATAGTGCTTTTCCCAATAGTCTTGACCCACCTGTTTGGGATATTTTTCTTTCTGTGAAATACTTAGCAACATTAATTTTAAGTTCTTCATAAAAGGGGCTGTTTTGCTGAAATCTAGGCGCTTTCAAATCCAATCATTTTATTAAAAAGAAACAAAGATAATGATTTGAAATATTATTATTCTACTTTTAATTTATATAAAAATTTTAGATTTGTATAAAAAATTAATTTATGATTTCGATTATAAAAAAGATAGAGGATAATACTAATCAAATTATCAATTTAGTAAATTCTAATCAGTCTATCTCTTTTTTGAAGCCAAGTATTGATGAGTGGTCAATTAATGAATGTTTAGATCACATTATTAGAATTGAAGAAGATATTTATTCTAATATACTTTGCAACATGACTACAGCGCAGAAACATACTAATTTAGAAAAGTTTGGATTTAATAAAATGTATCATGTATTAGTTGGAAAGAGGAATATAAAAGTTAAATCTCCTGATTTGTTTATTCCTGATATTAGCTCTTTTGATTCCGAAATATTAATTGCTCGTTTTCAAAATACTAGAAATACTATTGTAAATTTATTGAAAACATCTGTAGATAATATTGATTGTTCTTTATATGATCACCCTAATTTAGGTTTATTAACTAAAACTGATTGGTTGTATTTTATGATTTGCCATGCTGAACGACATTGTTTTCAAATGAATAGTGTTGTTGAAGTAATTCAGAAGCACCAAAACTAGTGTTCCACGTGGAACACTAGCTTTTTTCGTTTAAAAAGTTAATTAAATCACTTGACATGCTTTTCAATTTTATTGATTGTTTAGGTACATTAACTAGAGATTTTAGACTATTTGATATTTTATCGTCGTTGTTTATAAATGAATTATATATATCCAATTCAAATTTTGAATGGTGTGCAGTGGATAATAATATACAATTTGATATACTTTCTTTGTTTTTGAGGTAAACCTGATATCCAACTGCTGTGTGAGGGTCCATTTTATAATTGTATTTTTCATGTGCTAACATTATTCCTTCAATTGTTTCATTATCTGAAATTGAATAGCTTCCTAACAGCAACTTGGGAGTGTTCCACGTGGAACCAAGCAAGACTAATAGCCTTTCAAAATTTGATGGATTCCCTACATCCATAGCATTTGATATGGTTTGAATGGAAGGTTTTGGCTCGAAAATTCCTGTTTGAAGATACTTAGTTACAATATCATTTGCGTTAGTTGCTGCAATAAAGTTTTTTACAGGTAAACCTAATTTATAAGCAATAATTCCAGCAGTAATATTTCCGAAATTTCCACTAGGCACAATGAAAGTAATATCTTTCTTATTTTCTATCTGTCTATAAGCATCAAAGTAATAGAAAGTTTGAGGAATTAATCTTGCAATATTAATAGAATTTGCAGAACACAAATTATATTTCGATTTCAATGAATCATCCATAAAAGCAGATTTCACCATAGATTGACAATCATCAAAGGTGCCATCAATTTCTAATGCTGTAATGTTACCTCCTAATGTTGTGAGTTGTTTTTCTTGAAGAGGACTTACCTTACCAGAAGGATAAAGTATAACAACCTCAACGTTTGGAACATTGTGAAATCCAGAAGCCACTGCACCGCCGGTATCACCAGAGGTAGCTACAAGTATTGTTGTTTTTTTATCATTATTTCTATTCAAGTAATTAAGCAAGTGTGCCATAAACCTAGCTCCAAAATCCTTAAATGCAAATGTAGGTCCATGAAATAATTCTAAAACATGTAATGACGGCTCTAGTTCCACTAGTGGTGCTTCAAAGTTGATAGCATTATTTACTATTTGCTCTAGATCATTGTTTGGAATATAACCTTGAAACAGTTGTTGACAAACCTTCAAACAAACTTCTTGAAAAGTATAATTTTCAATATTCTTAAAAAATGAGTTTTCAAAAGGAATTATTTTTTCAGGCAAAAAAAGACCCTTATCATCCGACATTCCTTTGAAAACGGCTGTTTCTAAATCTACTATATTGGATGAATCTCTTGTACTAAATAATTTCATAATCTAAATTTATAATAATATTGCTCCTTCTTGATTTATAGAAGAGATATAAATATCGTGTTCAATTTTTAATGATTGTAACAATTTATTGACCGATTCTGATATATTTTCGGCAATCAAACTATTAGAACACAATGCAAAAATAGATGGGCCTGCACCCGAAATACTACAACCTAGGGCACCATTTGATAATGCTAATTCTTTTATATCGTAAAAATGTGGAATTAATTTTGCCCTTTGTGGCTCAATTACAACATCAATCAAAGATCTTTTTATAAGGTCAAAATCACTATTATTCAAACCAATAATCAACCCGCCTAAGTTGCCAGATTGGGCAATATGTTGCTTCAGCGTAATATTTTCTGACAGAATAGCTCTTGCATCTTTCGTTAGAATCTTAATATGAGGATAGATGACAACAGCATAAAGCCCTTTGGGAACAAAAAGTCGATGTACATCTAAAGTTTCATTATCTCGGATTAAAACCATTCCTCCTAATAAGGATGGAGCTATATTATCTGCATGATAAGCTCCATCAGCAATTAGTTCGCCTTGAACTGCAAACGGCAATAGTTCTCTCTTCGAAAGAGGCTTTCCCAATAGTTCATTGATAATCATTACTCCAGCCACTGCACTAGCAGCACTGCTACCCATGCCACTACCAAAAGGCATTTTTTTATGAATTTCGATTTCAATCCCTCTTTTCTCTTCACCTAAATATTCTAAGAGTTTTTTAGCAGCAAATCCTGCTGTGTTTTTTTCAATATCATAAGACAATTTTTTTTGATCACCAGTAATTTTTGTTATTACTAAGCCTGTTGATTGATTAATGATTTTTCCAATAATTTCGTCTCCAGGACGATCTAATGCAAATCCAAGTTGGTCAAATCCACATGCAACATTAGCTACTGATGCTGGAGCAAATACTTTTATTCCTGATTTATTCATTATAATTTTTATATGCTATTTGCTAGAGAAATTAATTCGGCGAATACACCTGCCGCAGTCACTTCGGCTCCTGCACCAGGTCCTTTTATAACCAATGGTCTTTCTAAATATCTTTCAGTTGTGAAAACAATCATATTGTCGCTGCCACTCAAATGATATAAAGGATTGTTTTCAGTTACATATTTTAATCCAACAGTACCTTTACCATCTTCATAAGTTGCTACCATTCTTATTTTAGAATTAGATTCAACAGCTTTTTGATTTAAATTATTAAAATATTCAGATTCGATCAAAGCTGATGAATAGAAATTTTCGATTGAGTTGGCACTAATGCAGGACTCTGGTAAAAATCCATTGATTTCAATATCATCCATATTAATCAAAGCTCCTGTCTCTCTTGCCAAAATTACTAATTTTCGTTGAACATCAGTTCCACTTAAATCCAATCTTGGATCAGGCTCAGTTAATCCCAAATTCTTTGCTTCGATAAGTACTTCATAAAACGACTTATCGTTTACGAAATTATTGAAAATATAAGATAGTGAACCAGAAAGAACTCCTTCTATTTTCAAAATCCTATCCCCACTTATTATAAGATCTTTCAAGGTGGAAATAACAGGCAGCCCTGCTCCAACTGTTGTCTCGTATCTAAACTGAACACCTCTCTTATTTGCAATTTTCTTTAATAAATTGTAATTGGAATAATTTGAAGATAATGCAATTTTGTTTGGTGTAGAAATAGAAATACTAGCATTTAGAATTTCTTCATAATAGGATGCCACTTCTGAATTGGCAGTATTATCAACGAAAATTGTATTTGGCAAGTTATTCATTTTCATTATTCGAACAAATTCGCTTAAGTTTTGTACGTCTGATTGTTCTATTTTTGTTTGCCAATCCTCATTATCAATTCCATCCAAATCGAATAACATATTTCTACTATTGGCTAACCCAACTATTTTTATATCTAAAGCTAATTTGTCATTCAAATATTTTTTTTGAGCCAATAGTTGAGTAAGAAGTGTTTTACCAATCAAGCCAGTACCAACAACATAAGCATTGATAGTTTTTGTGTCAGATAAGAAAAATGATTCATGTATTGCATTCAATGCTTTTTGTTCATTATTAGATGGAATAACAACCGAAATATTTAACTCCGAAGAACCTTGTGCAATAGCAACGATATTAATGCCATTAATTCCGAGGGAATGAAATAGTTTTCCAGCAATTCCAGGTTGGTATCTCATATTTTCTCCAACAACAGCAATAATAGAAAGGTCTAGTTCTACTTTGATGGGTTCGATCCAGCCAGAATTAATTTCGTATTCAAATGCGGTGTCTAAAACTTGTTTAGATTGTTGATAATCAGATAGTTGAACCACAAAACTAATAGAGCTTTCTGAAGAACCTTGAGTAATTAGGATTACATTAATTTTATTTTGAGCTAATGTAGAAAACAAACGCCCTGCAATACCTGGCACTCCGAATAATCCACTTCCAACCAAGGTAAGCAATGCAATATTATTTATTGAAGAAATTCCTTGAACGATTCTGTCATTTGGGCTTGGCTCGTTACTTATATATGTTCCTGGATGAGAAGGGTTGAAAGTGTTTTTAATGATTAATGGAATTTTTGCTTCAAATGCTGGTTGTATTGTAGGAGGGTAAATAACTTTTGCACCAAAATGAGACATTTCCATTGCTTCCGCATATGTCATTTTTTCTATAGAAAAGGCTCTTTTCACTTTTCTAGGATCTGCTGTTAATACTCCATCGACATCTGTCCAAATTTCTATACATTCAGCATTCAATGCAGCACCAAAAATTGAAGCTGTGTAATCGGAGCCACCTCTTCCCAAAGTGGTAGTTATTCCTTCAGATGTAGCACCAATAAATCCTGTAATAACTTGAAAAGAAGTTACCTTGTTAAAATGGTTTTTAATATTTGTGTAGGTTGTATTAAAATTAACTTTAGCTGCACCAAAATCACTGTTCGTTTCAATAACATTTCGAGCATCCAAAAATTCTGCCTTTAAGCCAACAGTGTTCATGTATGCAGCAATAATATTAGCAGCATTTCTTTCTCCAAAACTAATAACATAATCCATCGTTCTTAGTGAAACTTCTTTCACCAAACAGATTCCATGCAAAATGCTTTCTAAGGATTCGTGGTTTTTATTGATTATCACTTCAACTTCATTACTGACGATAAATAGGGAATTGATAATTTCAGAATGTCTTGATTTATAATGATTTAGTTTTTCACTATATGAAAAATTTCCTGCAGATGCAATTTTTGCTAATTCAAGCAACAAATCGGTAATGCCTCCAAATGCTGAAAAAACAACTGCAAATTGTTCATTTTGGTTTTGTTTTGAAATTAATATATCTACAACCTTTTTTATTCTTTCTGCATTATAAACAGAAGAGCCACCAAATTTTAATACGTTCATATCTCCGTTAATATATTTAAAAGCTACAAAAAACAAGCCTAATTTAAAATTTTCACTTTATATATTAAAAGAAAACGCAATGCCTTAAAAATATAGACCAATAACAGAAAGTCAACCTTAACAAATCAACATTTTATAAGTATAATAAAAATAATGAACAGTATAGCATGAAAGCAATAAAATTATTATTGATATTGGCAATATCCTTCGGATTTAGCTTTTGCAAGCAAGGAAATGAAGTTTCGGAAAAAACAAAAACGAACGAGACCGTTGCTATTAATAAATCAAATGAAAGTGCAAAGAAAATCTTATTTTTTGGAAATAGTCTTACTGCTGCTTATGGTATTGACCCAAAAGATGGCTATGTTGCATTAATCCAACAAAAACTTCAGAATGAACATCTAGACTACAAAGCAATAAATGCAGGGTTAAGTGGTGAGACTTCTGCTGGAGGTCTAGAGCGGATAGATTGGTTAATCAAGCAACCAATTGATATTTTTGTTCTTGAGTTGGGCGGAAATGATGCTCTAAGAGGAATTGACCCAAAAAGTTCATATCAAAATTTGAAAGGCATTATAGAAAAGGTAAAACAAAAATATCCATCAGTAAAAATAGTAATTGCAGGGATGCAAGCCCCTCCAAATATGGGAAAAACCTATACTGAAGCATTTAAATCAAACTACAATAAATTATCAAAAGAATTTAATGCTGCTTTAATTCCTTTTTTGTTAGAAAATATTGGTGGGATTAAGGAATTGAACATAAAAGATGGCATTCATCCAAATGAAAAGGGTCAAATAATTATGGCTGATAATGTTTGGAAAGTATTAAAAACCGTGCTTTAAATGTCGCATAAACATACAAAACCAGATATAAATATTACCAAAACTTCCTCATCCTACAAATATGTTGCATTAGGATTAGGGATTACAATTTTTTGTTTTTTGGTTTATTATTTCAGAACAATTGTTGGTTATGTCCTTATAGCATGGGTTTTTTCAATGTTGGGTCAGCCATTGATGAAGTTTTTTAGACAGGTTCGCTATAAAAAAGCTCACATCGGACCATCAATGGCAGCAGCTATTGTAATTCTTCTATTTTCATGCTTTTTTGTTTTATTAGGATGGATTTTTATTCCACCATTGCTAGAGCAAGCTCATAATATTTCTAATATCGACTATAATGGAATAGCTAAAACATTTGAACAACCATTAGCTAATATTAACATCAGGCTGCAAGAGTTCGGTTTGCTCGAACCGGGAGAGTCATTGATTATAAAACTTCAACAATCGGTTAAAAATTGGTTCGACCCGCAAAAACTTGGAATTTATTTAGAATCAATAATTTCATTTGCTGGTCATTTGTTTATTATGATTGGTTCTGTAGTTTTTATAGCTTTCTTTTTTTTGAAAGAAGAAGGAATGTTTGTCAATTTCTTAGTTACTTTAGTTCCGCAAAGATTTGACATACATATAAGAGAAACAGTAGATGATTGTTCATTGCTATTGACAAGATATTTTTCGGGAATATTGATTCAAATTATTGTATTATCCATTTTCATTGGAATGATCTTAACAATTATGGGTGTTAAAAGTGCAATTCTTATTGCAGTAATACTTTCCATTTTGAACATTATTCCTTATGTTGGCTTTTATATTGGGGCTACAATTGGATTATTTATGACCGTTTCCTCCAATCTTGATATGGAATTTTACACCCAACTTACGCCAATTTTGATTAAGGTTGGTGTTGTTTTTTTGATAGCTCACTTATTAGATAGCTTCTTCTTACAACCGTTTATTTTTTCAAAGAGAGTTTTGGCACATCCTTTAGAAATTTTCTTAGTCATTCTTGTAGGTGCTCAAGTTGGTGGAATATTCGGAATGCTCATTGCTATTCCTACATATACAGTATTAAGAGTTTTGGCAAAAACATTTTTGAGCGAATATCGATTTGTTCAAAAACTAACTGACAAATTGGATGAGATTGATGAAATAGAAAGTACTTAATTTATATTCTGTCACTCAATTTTCTAATTACATAGCCAGCCATGTGGAGCCCAAATAATGCAGGGATATAAGATATAGTTCCAAAAAATGAACGTTTATAATTACTACCATCTGTAAGTTTCAAAGATTCTTTTATGACAGGTTCGTCTGAAAAAACAGACATTATTCCATTTGGATTGTAACCCTGTTGTCTTAATCGTTTCCTTACCATCAATGCAAATGGACAATTATATGTTTTAGATAAATCAGCCAATTTTACTTTGGAAGTATCTATTTTCCCCCCAGCACCCATTGATGAAATAATAGGAGTATTTGTATCAATACAACTTTTGATCAAATCTATCTTGGGTTGGAGGCTATCAATACAATCCAAAGCAAAATCAAAGCCTTCATTCACCAATTCATGTATTCTTTCGGGCAAAAGAAATTCTTGAATAACAGTTAAGTTTAGGTCAGGATTGATAGCTTTCATTCTTTCTCCCATCAGTACCGCTTTGCTTTGACCAACTGTTGTGTGTAATGCGGGTAGCTGCCTATTGGTGTTAGTAATATCTACTACATCTCCATCCACAATCGTCAACGAACCTATACCTGATCGACAAAGAAACTCCCCAGCATAGCTTCCAACACCTCCAAGACCAATTAATAAAACATTGCTATTCTTCAATTTTTCTAAATCGTTCTCACCAATTAATAATTCAGTTCTTTCTAGCCAAGGTGTTACCATAAATATATTTTTTTGCAAACTTAAAAAAACATAACCCAATAAATAATTTCTTGAATTAAAATTCTTAAAAAATGGCAATGTGTAAAAAATACAATAATGAAAATATTTATTACTTTTATCCAAACTAACTAATATTTTATGACTAATTTATGGGTTTGGAATTTATAATATTCACAAAATCATAAGATTATAATAAAGTATCAAAATTGTAAATATGTCAACAGCAAAGCCTCGCCTATCTTTTTGGCAAATATGGAATATGTGTTTTGGTTTTTTTGGTATTCAATTCGGATGGAGCCTACAAATGGGCAACATGAGTGCCATCTATGAATATCTTGGAGCAGAGCCCGACCAAATACCTGGCTTGTGGTTGGCAGCACCCATGACTGGATTGATTGTACAACCCATAATTGGTTATTTGAGTGATCGTACTTGGCATCCTACATTGGGTAGAAGAAGACCATATTTTTTAGTAGGTGCTATTTTAAGTTCAATTGCCTTGTTTTTTATGCCCAACTCCTCCACTGTGTGGATGGCAGCTGGATTGCTATGGATTCTAGATTCTTGCATTAATGTAAGTATGGAGCCATTTAGAGCATTTGTTGCTGATAATTTGAATGAAGATCAACGATCTTTTGGTTTTGCAATGCAAAGTATGTTTATCGGGTTAGCATCTTTCATTGCAGGTTATTTGCCAACAGTATTAGTAAATTGGTTTGGGCTTTCAAGAGATAAAATGGGCGGAGCAATTCCGCAAAATATTATGTGGTCATTTTATATTGGTGCTGCTGTTTTTCTTATTGCAGTGTTATACACAGTTTTCACCAGCAAAGAGTACCCACCAGCAGACTTGGATTGGAAATCAAAAGTAAAAGAATCAAACAAAGGCTTTGGAGCAGGATTCAGAGAAATTACCAGCTCAATAATGAATATGCCCGATGAGATGAAAAGAATATCTATTGTACAGTTTCTGACTTGGCCTGGGCTGTTTTTGATGTGGTTTTATTATAGCACTGGTGTTGCGACTGATATTTTTGGTGGTGATGCCAAATTGAATAGCGAAGTTTATACAAAAGGGATCGAACATGCAAATACCACATCAGCTATATTGAATTTAGTAACATTTGTCTTTTCTTTTTTTATACCATCCATTGTAAAAGTTTTGGGCAAGAAATGGACACATGCTATTTGCTTAGCTATTGGTGGAATTGGTTTAATATCAGTAAATTATATTACAAATCCTCAATTATTATTTGTATCAATGGGAATGGTTGGAATTGCTTGGGCTTCAATATTATCAATGCCTTATTCTATTTTATCAGCACATCTACCTGCCGAAAAGATGGGCATTTATATGGGAATTTTCAACTTTTTCATTGTATTACCAGAGATAATTGCCTCCTTATTTTTTGGAAAAATCATGTCCAATTATTTAGGAAATGATCGATTAATGGCTGTTCAAATTGGCGGAATTTTACTTTGTGTTGCATCTATTGTTTGTATTTGGCTGGTGAAAGAGAGTAAAAAAGTAGAAATTGGTCATTAGAAATGAATATTTGAAGCATATTTGCTAAAAATAAAAGTCAAAAGAGCTAACTTTATTTTGTGAGATTAAAGTTAATCGTTCTAATAAGTATTTTTATTCAATACACTTTTGCTCAATTGCCAGGCATAAAGACGCCAAATAATGAGTTTGGGTGTGAAATTCCATTCGAGTATATTAATCATTTTATGATTGTAAAATTGTATGTGAATGGATTTTTGCCTTGTAATTTCATTTTTGATACAGGTGCCGAACATACAATAATCACAAAAAGAGAAATTTCAGAAATATTAGGCATTCAATATGAAAAAGAATTTAGGATTATAGGAGCTGACCTAAAAACGGTTATGACAGCCTATCTAGCCAAAAAATTTCAATATAAACTACAAGGAGGAACAGAGGGCGAACAGGATGTGTTGGTCTTGGCTGATGATTATATTAATTTAGATGACTATACTGGTATTCAAATTCATGGAATTTTAGGTGCAGATGCATTTTTGAATGGGGTGGTGAAAATAAATTATGAAAGTCAAAAAATACAATTCATCAAAACAGAGCAATTTGATGAAAATCAAAATAAATACTCTAAAATTCCAATAATCATTTCAAAATCAAAACCTTATTTATCCGCAAATACAATAATTTCAGACTCAAATACAGTAAATATTAAATTATTGTTGGATACAGGAGCAAATCTAGGAATATTGCTATATCCCAATGATTCGATTGGGCTAAAAATACCAGAAAAAATTATTCAGGGATCGTTGGGGGCTGGGCTAGGTGGACAAGTGTTTGGGGTGATTGGCAGATTAAAACAGTTTAATATTGATCAATTTAATTTTGGTAGTTTACCCAGCACATTTCAAGTCTTAGATACTTCATATTTTATAAATCCTAGCAATAGAAATGGAATATTAGGAAATCTGATATTAGAACGTTTTCATGTTATTATTGACTACAACAGGTCGAATCTGTATTTTAAACCAAATAAAAACTATGATAAAAGCTTTTTGATAGATAGAAGTGGATTGTTTGTTCTTGCCTCTGGATATAATAGTCAAACCTATACGGTTCAACATGTATTAGCAAATTCACCGGCAAGTGATGCTGGCATTCTTAAAGGTGATATAATTATAAAAATAGGATGGTTGTCTAGCAGTATGTATTCACTGGATGAGGTTTTACTAAAATTTAAAGGAAAGAATGGAAAAAAAGTAAAATTGAAAATACTTAGATCGGGCAAGAAACTCAAAAAAACTATCTATTTAAGAGATTTGATTTGATAATTAATAAAAAAAGAATTACTTTTGCACCTCATTTTTAAACGTTTAAATTTTTCAGCCTAAATGTATGCAATCGTAACAATAGCTGGTCAACAATTTAAAGTTACAGAGGGACAAAATCTCTATGTACACCAGTTAGAAGCAAATGTTGGGGATAGTAAAACTTTTGATCAAGTATTATTGATCGAAAGAGATGGATCTGTCTCTGTTGGCAAGCCGGTGCTTTCAGGTGCTAAAGTCAACGCTACCGTACTGAGTCACGAAAAAGGTGACAAAGTAATCGTATTCAAAAAGAAAAGACGAAAAGGCTACCGTAAGAAAAACGGTCATCGTCAGTGTTTCACTAAAATTAGCATCGACAGTATCGTTGCTTAATATTTTGAAACTTAAATTTTCTTATTTTTTTAAAACTTAAAAATTTCCAACCACCATGGCTCATAAAAAAGGTGAAGGTAGTACCCAGAACGGTCGGGACAGTAGAAGTAAAAGACTTGGCGTAAAATTATATGGCGGACAAGTTGCTATTCCTGGCAATATTATAGTTCGTCAGAGAGGAACTAAATTTCATGCTGGATTAGGCGTAGGAATGGGTAAAGACCATACACTATTTGCTCTAACAGAAGGCATTGTTACTTATAAAAAAGGTAAGTTAGATAGAACTACCATTAGTATCAAACCTCTTGATGCAGTAGTTGTAGAAGCTCCAAAAGTAGAAACAAAAAAGGCAACTGCTCCAGTAGCAGAGAAAGTAGCACCAGCAGTTGTTGTTGAGGCTGCTGCTCCAGTAGCAGATACACCTAAGGCAACATCTACAGAAATCAAACCAGATGATTTGAAAAAAATCGAAGGAATCGGTCCTAAAATAGAAGAGCATTTGAATAATGGAGGCATTTCTACTTTTGCTGAGTTAGCTATGGCTAGCTTTGAACAGTTAAAAGAAATTTTGGATAATGCTGGTCCACGATATAGAATGCACGATCCTTCTACTTGGCCACAACAAGCTACATTGGCTGCTGCGGGCAAGTGGGATGAATTAAAAGTTCTACAAGATAGCTTAAATGGAGGAAGAGTAGAAGACGAAGAATAGTCTTTTAATCTTTTCTGAATAGATAAAAAAACCTTCAAAGTGTAATGCTTTGAAGGTTTTTTTATTTTCTTAAATCATTTACCCCAATTCCAAACAACGCAAAATCATATTTGATTGGGTCAATTGGATCAAGAGTTTTTAGATTTTGAGTTAGTTCTAGAACGGTTTTCCAGTCTGTTTGTTTTCTTTCTATTAATCCTAAGTTTCGAGCCACTCTATCGACATGAACATCTAAAGGAATGAGTAATTGGCTGGGCTTTATTTTTTTCCAAACTCCAAAATCTACTCTTTTTTGGTCGTTTCTAACCATCCACCTCAAAAACATATTTATTCTTTTGCAAGTAGATCCATTTGTTGGGCTCGAAATTTGTTTTTTAGTTCTCTCAATCACAATTGGTTGGTCAAAGAAAGTTTTCCTAAAATTATTAATCCCTTCTGCAAGGTTTTCGTTTTGGTTGGGGACAAAAAAAATATTTTCTAAAGAATCGTTAGAAGAATAATAATTTTTGAAAAAGTGCAAAAAATACAAGGCATCATTTGCATTGAAAGTTCTATGTTTATAACCCAGCCAAGGTTTTAGGTCGCTATCTTGATGATTTACAACGAAATCATGTGGCGAGCTATCCATTAAAGACACAAGTTCTTTTGCTTTTTTAATAATAACAGGTCTTTGCCCCCAAGATAGTATAGCAGTCCAAAGGGCAATTATTTCAATATCTTGTAATTTTGTAAACTGATGAGGAACTTGGATAGGGTCAGATTCAATAAATTTGGGGTGGTTATAAAAATCAGCTTGTTGGTCAAGCCAAATTTTTAATTTTTCTATATTGGATAATGAAATCAAAAAAAAATTAATTTTTTTAATAATGGAAGCAGCGAACCAAAACTAGGAAACGTTTACCTCATACAATTGTCCAAAACAAAATTTTAAAGTATGGAAGCAACATTAATCTATACGGTGATTTTAGGTAGTATTCTAGCAATTAGAAAAATATTAACTATCCTAAACAAAGTAGCATAGGATAGTTAATTTATTGTTATTCAACGATTCCCTCTTCGTTATTTTCTACATTTTTAAGAAAATCATCCAATGTTTTCTCATTAATTATTGATTTTTCATTTAAGAAACGAAACCATTTGATGGATTTTTTAATGTCTTTTGGATATACCCTTTCTTTATCATAAGTCGGTAAAGCAATTCCAAAAAATGTTTTATTAGCATCCTCGGATTGCTCATTCTCTGGCAAAGACGAAATATTTTCCAACATATTTTTATATAATTGAAAAAGAGCAATGGAGTCACCATCATCAGTATAAATCCCAATAGATGCCAATGGCGTAAACTGATGTTTTCTGGAAGAAGCAAAAATTGATTTTCCTGTTTGTAAGTCTTCTGCGACTACGCCATCTTTTCTTGTTGCTATTATTTTGAACAATCCTGAGAACCCAGAGATAGACGTTATTTTTTCTAAACTCATAAATATATTTTTTCTATTTTATATTGATTTTATTATTATTTGCTCAATTCTACCTTTATTGCAATGCTTAAATCGTCAAATATTTCAACTTTTTCTGCATCAACTTTTGATTGCAAAGAGATATTATCTGCAAGTGTTTCATTTTTAATATATGTTCCGAATGCATCTACTGCATTTTGTATTATTGGATGATCTTCTAATTCAATTATAATTCTATCAATGATATTATAATCTCTTGTTTTTCTAATATTTTGTATTCTATTAATCAATTCTCTTGCTGTTCCTTCAGCTGCTAAGCTTTCATTAATAGTTGTATCCAAAGCAACAGTCAGAGCTCCATCAGAAGCCACTTGCCATCCAGGAATATCTTCAGAGGTGATTACTAAATCTTCTAAATTCAAATTGAAGGTTTGGTCATCAATGTTCATGGAAAAAGTTTGATTTTTTTCTGCTTGAGCAATTGCTTCTTGATCCATATTTTCAATTAGTAGGGCTGCTTCCTTCATGTGTTTGCCCATCGTTTTTCCTAATGTTTTGAAGTTTGCTTTAGCCTTTTTAGTTATCAATCCACTTGTATCCAAAACGTATTCAAGTTCCTTTACATTTGTTTCAGCTAATACTAAATCTTTTACAGCCTCAATTTTTTCTTTAAAATCTTCATTTAAAACTGGCAATAATATTCTTTGTAAGGGCTGACGAACTCTGATTTTCTCCTTTTTCCTCAAGGATAACACCAGAGATGATATTCTTTGAGCATATTCCATTCTTTGCTCCAAATCAAGGTCAATCAATTTATCTTCTACTGAAGTTAAGAACGTTAAATGTATAGAGTCGTGTCGCAATGGTGTATTATTTACCTTAGCTTTTTCACGAATATTGTCCGTTAGGTTTTTGTACATCCACTCTGAAAAGAAAGGTGCAATAGGTGCCATTAGCTGAACTACCACATTGAGACACTCGAATAGCGTTTCATAAGCCATTTTTTTATCTTCGCTCATCTCTCCCTTCCAGAATCTTCTCCTACTCAATCGAATATACCAATTGCTAAGATGTTCATCTACGTAATTCTCAATTAATCGAGCTGCATTGGTTGGTTCGTATTGCTCGTAACATTCAGTTACTTGTTTAACCAAACTGAAGAGTTTTGATAATATCCAACGATCTAATTCAGTTCTGTTTTCGATAGGACTTACATTCATTTCATCCATTTCGAACCCATCGACATTGGCATAAATGGCGAAGAAATTGTATGTATTGAAAAGTGTTCCAAACAATTTATTACGGGTTTCCAAAATCCCATCCTCATCGAATTTCAAATTATCCCAAGGTTGAGAATTCGATATCATGTACCAACGAGTAGCATCAGCACCATATTTGGGCAATGTATCAAAAGGGTCAACGGCATTACACAATCGTTTGGACATTTTTTGTCCATTTTTATCCAAAACTAATCCATTGGAAACCACATTTTTAAAAGCAACACCTGGATAACGTTCATCGCTAACTTTCACTCCCTGTCTGCTTAGCTCTGCTTGAACTTCTTCTTTCACAATCGAACTGATAGCATGAAGTGTATAGAACCAACCTCTTGTTTGGTCAACGCCTTCAGCAATGAAATCTGCCGGATAGTTTTGAGCAAACTTTTCGACATTCTCAAATGGAAAATGCCATTGTGCAAAAGGCATAGCTCCAGAGTCAAACCAAACATCTATCAAATCCAATTCTCTTTTCATCGGTTGATTGTTGGAAGATACCAAAATAATGGAATCAATATACGGACGATGCAAGTCATTTGGAATAACCTGCTCTAAACCAAGCACTTTGTTGGCTTTTTCAATTTCTGATTTAAGTTCTGCTACTGACCCAATACAAATCTTTTCTGATTTATCTTCAGTTACCCAAATAGGCAATGGAATACCCCAATAACGGCTTCTACTCAAGTTCCAATCTTGAAGATTATCCAACCAATTGCCAAATCGTCCTGTACCGGTTGCTTCCGGTTTCCAATTGATAGTTTTATTGAGGGCAGACATTCTATCCTTCATCGCAGAAGCTCGAATGAACCAACTATCCAAAGGATAATATAAAACGGGCTTATCCGTTCTCCAACAATGTGGATAATTGTGGGCATATTTCTCTACTTTGAATGCCTTATTTTCTTCTTTTAGTTTTATTGCAATTTCGACATCAACGGATTTCTCTGGAGCGTCTCCTACATTGTAGTATTCATTCTTGACATATCTACCAGCAAATTCTCCCATTTGTGCAACAAACTTACCTCGCAAATCTACTAATGGGACTGGATTTTCGTTTTCATCCAAAATCAACATTGGAGGAACAGGAGGATTCGCCTCTTTTGCTGCTCTCATATCATCCGCTCCAAAAGTAGGTGCTGTATGAACGATACCGGTTCCATCTTCAGTAGTTACAAAATCTCCTAAAATGACTCGAAAAGCATTTTCTGGAGTTTGATATGGCAATGTATATGGAAGTAATTGCTCATATATAATTCCTTCCAAATCCGCACCTTTGAACTCAGATAGGATGCGATAAGGTATTTTTTTATCTGCCGATGTATAATTTTTTATTTCTTCTTCGGTTGCTTCAAAGAATTTTCCAGAGAACAAGTTACCAACAAGATTTTTTGCTAAAATGACTTTGATTGGCAAAAAAGTATATTGATTGTATGTTTCCACCAAAACATAGTCAATTTTTGGTCCAACAGTAAGTGCTGTGTTGGATGGCAAAGTCCAAGGAGTAGTCGTCCAAGCCAAGAAATGAATATCGCCAAAGCCTTGCAAGAATGGCTTTAATGTTTCATTTTTTGCTTTGAATTGAGCAACGATGGTTGTATCCGTTATTTCTCGATAACAACCTGGCATATTCAATTCGTGGGAACTTAAGCCTGTTCCAGCAGCAGGAGAATAGGGCTGAATGGTATAGCCTTTGTACAGCATATCCTTGTTGTACATCTGCTTGAGCAACCACCAAACCGACTCAATATAATCGTTTGTAAACGTGATATATGGATTTTCCAAATCTACCCAATATCCCATTTTGGTAGTGACTTCATCCCATTTGTCTTTAAAACGCATCACAGTTTCACGACATTTGGCATTGTATTCATCCACAGATATTTTGGTTCCGATATCTTCTTTGGTGATTCCTAATTCTTTTTCAACAGATAATTCGATAGGCAAACCATGAGTATCCCAGCCACCTTTTCTATCTACTCGTTGACCTTTCATGGTATGAAATCGGCAAAAAATGTCTTTCACAGCTCTTGCCATCACATGATGAATGCCTGGCATACCATTGGCAGATGGGGGACCTTCGTAAAACACATAGCTATTGGAAGCGTCTCTTTGATCTACACTTTTTTGAAAGATATTTTCCTTTTCCCAAAACTCCAATATTTCACGATCTATTTCGGGCAAATTCAAGCTTTTAAATGCTCTATATAACATAACTTCTTTATCTGATAAGGTTTGAATTTCTAAAAGAGGTGCAAAGATACGACTTTTTACAAAATATTGAAAAAAGGGAATGTAGGTAATGTATAGATAAATAATACGAGCAAAATTGCAACCAAGTAATTAGTATTTTTAATGGATTTAGTTAAATTTAGTTAAAGTTTGTATTAACAATCATTAACAGTCTGTTCGGAATGAAAATTGTTATATTATTGTTGTAGAATAAATTAAACACCTTTTTAGGTTGAATAAATGAAAAAATTGTTTTTTATAATAGGTTTTTTATCGCTTGTAAACTTTGCAAATGCAGGAATTCCTGAAATTTTTAAAGCAATTGGTTCTGGCGATGTTGCTACGTTATCTTCGTATTTTGATGAGAATGTAGAAGTGTATATTGAAGGAAATCAAGAAGTACTTTCTAAAACAGAAGCTACAGAGATGATTAAAAACTTTTTGAATAGAAATAAACCTAAAAGTTTTGTCCAGGCTCATCAAGGTGCATCGAAAGGAAAAGATGCTCAATATTGTATTGGCGACCTAAACACAATAAATGGAAACTTTAGAGTGTATATTTATCTTAAAAATGTGAGCGGAACTCAGATAATTCAAGAAATAAGGTTTGATAAGTAATTATTTATAAAGCGAATTTTCGTTTTTCTCTAAAAGCAATCTATTTTTGTAAATAGGTTGCTTTTATTTTTTTATACTATTTACTATGAATCAATTTCCAAACCTTTTCAAACCATTAGATTTAGGATTTATGGTACTCAAGAATAGAATTCTAATGGGTTCGATGCATACTGGGTTGGAAGAATCTAAAAATGGGTTTGAAAAAATGGCTGCTTTTTATGAAGAAAGGGCAAAAGGTGAGGCTGGATTAATAGTAACTGGAGGTGTTGCACCAAGCATTTTCGGATGGCTTACTCCATTTGGCACAAAAATGACATCTTCTAGAGATAGTGCAAAACATAAAATAATTACGAAGAGAGTACATGAGTCGGGTGGAAAAATAGTAATGCAAATTCTACATGCTGGCAGATATGGCTATCATCCTTTTTGTGTGGCTCCTTCGGCGATAAAATCACCAATTTCCCCTTTCAAACCTTGGGCATTGCCAAGTTGGGGTGTTCGTCGAACTATTAATAATTTTATACATAGTGCTGTATTGGCAAAAGAAGCAGGTTACGATGGTGTAGAGGTGATGGGATCTGAAGGGTATTTGATCAACCAGTTTATTGCTAGAAAAACCAATAAAAGAAAAGATGAATGGGGCGGCGATTATAGTCAAAGGATTAAGTTTCCGATTGAAATTGTTAAAGGGATTAGAGAAAAGGTAGGTAAAGATTTTATAATAATTTACCGATTGTCTATGTTGGATCTCGTTACGGATGGTAGTAGTTGGGAGGAAGTAGTGCAATTGGCAAAAGAAATAGAAAAAGCAGGAGCAACTTTGATTAATACTGGAATAGGTTGGCACGAAGCAAGAATACCGACCATAGCCACTATGGTGCCAAGAGCTGGATTTGCATGGGTTACAAAAAAATTGATGGGAGAAGTAAATATTCCATTGATTACCACCAATAGAATCAATATGCCTGAGGTTGCTGAGCAATTGTTAGAAGATGGCTTTGCTGATATGGTTTCGATGGCAAGACCATTTTTGGCAGATCCCCATTTCCCATTAAAAGCTAAAATGGGTAAATCTGCAGAAATAAACACTTGTATTGCATGTAATCAAGCCTGCTTGGATCACATTTTTGTACAAAAAACAGCAAGCTGTCTTGTAAATCCATTTTCATGTAGAGAGACGGAATTGAAAATTAATATTACAACTTTAACCAAAAAAATAGCAGTTGTTGGTGCTGGACCATCAGGATTGGCTTTTTCGAAAACTGCAGCTGAACGTGGGCATCAGATTACATTGTTTGATGCTTCGGATGAAATCGGTGGACAATTTAATTTGGCAAAAAATATCCCAGGAAAAGCGGAATTTTTTGAAACTATTCGATATTTTAAATATCAGTTAGCTAAGTATAATGTGAATTTGCAATTAGGAAAAATAGTGAATGAGCAAGAATTGAATGATTATGACGAAATAGTAATTGCAACTGGAGTGACACCAAGAACTCTTCAAATAGAAGGAATTGATCACCCCAAAGTGATCAACTATATTGACGCATTGAAGGAAAATAAAACGGTTGGAAACAAAGTTGCAATTATAGGTGCTGGTGGAATAGGATTTGATGTTGCCGAATTTTTGTTAGAAAAACATCAATCTCCACAAGTAAAAGATTTTTCTAAACATTGGGGAATTGATTTGATGTATCAAAATGATGGAGGATTAACAAAAAGAGAAATTAATATACCCCAAAAAGAAATCTATCTATTGCAACGTTCATCAGGCAAAGTAGGAGAAAAACTTGGAAAATCTACTGGATGGATTCATCGTGCTACGTTGAAGGATTACAAAGTAAAAATGATGGATTCTGTGAAATATGAAAAGATTGACAACGATGGGTTGCATATATCTCAGAATGGGAAACTCGTAGTTTTATCCGTTGATTCAATAATTATCTGTGCTGGGCAAGAGCCGAATAGAAAATTGTACGATCAATTGAAACAAAAAAATAAAAAAGTTCATTTAATTGGAGGAGCTTTTGAGGCAAAAGAGCTAGATGCAAAACGGGCAATTGAACAAGGAACAATATTAGCATTGGAGATATGAGCAACTTAACTTATGGTGATTTAAGGCAGGATTATAGAGCAGGGTTTTTGGAAATTGATTCTGTAGATAAAAACCCTATTCAACAATTTACAAATTGGTTTGATGAGGCAATTGCCAATAAAATCATGGAACCGAATGCAATGTCTTTGGCTACCGCAACAAAAGAAGGTAAGCCCTCTTGCAGAATATTATTGCTGAAAGATATTATGCCTGATGGATTTGTTTTTTATACAAATTATGAAAGCAGAAAAGGAAAAGAGTTGGATGAAAACCCAATTGGTGCAATGACATTTCTTTGGCTTCAGATGGAAAGACAAGTGAGGATTGAAGGAAAAATTGAAAAAGTGAGTAGGGCAGATGCCGAAATCTATTTCAAGAGCAGACCAAGGGGCAGTCAAGTGGGAGCTTGGTCGTCTCCTCAAAGTCAAAAAATAGAGGATAGGAATTTTTTAGAAAATAAGGTTTCTGAAATAGAATTGCAATATTCGGGTTCTGAAAATTTACCAATGCCTTCTTTTTGGGGTGGGTATATTTTAAAACCCATATATATTGAATTCTGGCAAGGAAGAAGTAGCAGATTGCATGATAGAATTTGTTACGAACTCAATCAAAAAAACGAATGGGATATTTTTAGAATTGCACCCTAAGATTTTATTATACTTGTTTTTTGTAGCTCCAAATTGCCAGCACATTAAAAACAACTGCAAAACAACTGATTGCAAAAAAATGTGGAAGTATATCCTTTAATCCACTACCTTTCAAGACGATCATTCTTATCACTTCAATAAAATAAGCAGCAGGATTGAATTTTGTAATCATAATTGCCCAGTCGGGCATACTTTCGATAGGAGTGTAAAGTCCACCCAACAAAATAAAAACCATCATCAACAAAAACGAAAAAAACATAGCTTGTTGTTGGGTGTCAGCAAAATTAGAAACCAACAATCCCAGCCCTAATGTTCCCACAAGATAGACTGCAGCAAAGGAGAACAAAAGAAAGATATTTCCTACGGGAAATATTCCATAAATAATATATGAAATCAATAACCCAATTGCAAGAACAACAATGCCAAGAATCCAGAATGGAATCAATTTTCCTAAAATAAAGTGGTGTTTTTTGATAGGTGTAACGTTGATTTGTTCTATTGTGCCAGCTTCCTTTTCATGGACAATATTTAAAGAACTCAAAAAACTGCCAACCATTGTTACTAAAATGACTAAAATGCCTGGAACCATAAAGTTCTTATAGCTCATTAGTTTATTGTACCATGGGATAGGTGCAATTTTTATTTCTGGGACAGGACTCATTTTTGGAAAATTCATCCAATCCATTCTAATATTTTGATTGAAAGTTCTAATAATACCAGAAATATAAGCAGCTCCTAAATTTCCCTTCACGCCATTTACAGCATTTACTACTATTAATAAGTTAGATTTTTCTTCTTTAATCAAATCTCTCTCGAAATGGGCAGGTATTTCAAGGATGATATCCGATTTGTCTTTTTCGAAATTTGTCATTGCTCCAGTAATATTTTGTTCGTAATCCACTAATTTGAAATAAGTAGAAGCTTCAATTTGAGCAATTAATTTTCTTGAATAGGGCGAATGGTCGTGGTCAATTATCCCACAATTGATGCTTTTTACTTCGTAATCAGCAGCTAAAGGCAGCATAATCAATTGAATGATGGGCATCACAAAAATGATTCTAAGAATAGCTGAATTTCGGAATATCTGAGCAAATTCTTTTTCGAGCAAAAAAATAATAGTTCTCATGATATTCTTAATTTAAATTTTTTCAAACTGATTGTAATAAAAAAAAGTGTCATCCCAATTAGTACAAATGTTTCTTTCCAAATTGCTTTTATCCCCAATCCTTTTATCATTATGTCTTTTACTATTGTATAATACCATTTGGAAGGAACAATATTTGACATTACTTGTAGGGGTATTGGCATGTTTTCAATCGGAAACATAAATCCACTTAAGATTAAAGTGGGCAATAGCATTCCCATTAAAGAAATCATCATAGCCACTTGTTGAGAATCCGTAATGGATGATATGAATAAACCTAACGCTAAAGCTGCAATTATAAACACTAAACTAACAAAAAAAAGTAGAGCAAAACTTCCTTTGATTGGCACATCCATAAGCCACACACTTAAGATTACGATAATCAACCAATTGAATAAAGAAATGAGCATGTAAGGAATTACTTTACTTAAAATCAACACTAGTGGTTTCATTGGTGAAGCCAATAGTAATTCCATCGACCCTAATTCTTTTTCTCTAACTATAGCCAATGAAGTCATCATTGTCGAAATTAATAACAACACCATTGCCATTATCCCTGGTACGAAACTATAAGCTCCAATTTGTTGTGGATTATAGAATAATCTTGTGGCAATGTTGATTTGATAAGGAATAGAAAAATTAGGATTTAACTCATTTTGAACATCACTGATAATAGAGCTAGCATAATTCATTACAATAGTAGCTATGTTTGGGTCGCTTGCATCTGCAACAAGCTGAATATCAGCTTTTTTGCTGTGTTGTAAGCTCTCTTGAAAGTTATTTTGAAACACAACTGCCATACGGATTTTGCCTGATTTGAAGGCAGCATCCAGTTCTTTTGGGTTCTTAATTGATTCTTGCACTTCAAAGAATCGGCTTGCATTGAGGCGGTCAATTATTTTTGTTGTTGTCTCATCAATAGTTGGATTTAAAACTGCTATTTTCGAATTTTTCACTTCATTCGTTAAAGCAAAGCCAAAAGTAAGAATTTGTATTATGGGCAAACCAATAATGATTATCAAGGTTTTAGGATCCCTGAAAATGTGAAAAAATTCTTTTCTGACGAATATGATAAATTGTTTCATTTTTCAAAATTTAATTGTCGCTTCTTTTGGCTCCTCTAGCCAATTGATAAAAGACATCATCCATAGTGTTTGAATTAAACTTTAGTTTAAGCTGTTCTGGAGTATCGAGTGCAGCAATTTTTCCATCTACCATTATACTTACCCTTTCGCAGTATTCTGCCTCATCCATATAGTGTGTTGTTACAAATACAGTAGTACCTTGTTCGGAGGCTTCATAAATTAATTCCCAAAACTGTCTTCTTGTGATAGGGTCAACCCCACCAGTCGGTTCATCTAAAAAAATTATGGAAGGCTCGTGAATCATTGCAATAGAAAACGATAGCTTTTGTTTCCATCCTAATGGCAGTGAGTTAACCAAACTTTTAGAAACATCTTGTAATTGAAGTTTTTCTATCAACTTGTTGCTTTTTTCTGCGATTTCCTTTCTACTCAAGCCATAAATACCACCATAGAACTTTATGTTTTCAACAACTGTTAGATCTTCGTAAAGGCTGAATTTTTGACTCATATAGCCGATATTTTGCTTTATCTTATCGGGATATCGATTCAGATCGAAGCCAGCTACTGTAGCGGTACCACTTGTAGGAATAGAAATGCCAATTAACATTTTCATTGCTGTAGTTTTTCCTGCTCCATTTGCACCAAGAAATCCAAATATCTCACCTTTTTTTACAGAAAATGTGATATGATCTACAGCTACAAAATCACCAAATTTTTTTGTTAAATCCTTTACTTCAATTGCCCAATTCATGTGGTTAGTTTTGCATTAATGACATAAAACAATCTTCTATTGATGGCTCAATTTTATGAATTTTTACTGAGCTGTCACCCAAATATTCAATCAAATCCTTTGGAGAAAACGAGTTGTTTTTTGCAATATAATGTAGGCTTTCTCCAAATGAAAAACATGATTTTGTTTCTTTCCATATCCTAAGCTTTTTCATGATATCAAATAAATGATGACCCGACACACTCCAAAGTGTATTTTCAAAACTAGAAATAATATTATTTGGAGTATTGATAGTCAATATTTTACCATGATGGATAAAAGCAATCTTATCACACAGGTTTGCCTCATCCATATAGGGTGTTGAAACGATAATAGTGATACCATCATTTTGAAGTCGCCCTAACATATCCCAAAATTCTTTTCTCGACACAGGATCTACTCCTGTGGTAGGCTCATCCAAAATGAGGACAGATGGTTTGTGAATCAATGCACAACATAAAGCAAGCTTTTGTTTCATTCCGCCTGATAGTTTTCCTGCTCTTCGGTTTTTGAAGGGTTCTATTTGAACATAAATTTCTTTGATCAGATTGAAATTTTCTTCAACTGTTGTATTAAATATTGTTGCAAAAAAATTAAGATTTTCTTCTATGGTTAGATCTTGATACAAAGAAAACCGACCAGGCATATACCCAATTCTTTGGCGAATAGGCTTGTATTCTTTGATACAATCATATTCATCTAGCTTAGCTCCTCCACTATCAGGCAATAATAGCGTAGCTATAATTCTTAAAAGTGTAGTTTTCCCAGCCCCATCGGGTCCGACCAAACCGAATAATTCTCCTTTTTTGACAGATAATGAAACATTATCTAAAGCAACAACTTTTCCTTTGTCGTAAGATTTTGAGATATTATTGATTTCGATTGCTTTAAAATCGGACGTCGCCATACATTCCAATTTTTAAGAACCCATCATTTTTAACATCAATTTTCATGGCATACACCAAGTTTGCCCTTTCCTCTTTTGTTTGAATTGTTTTCGGAGTGAATTCAGCTTTATCTGCTATCCAAGTAATTTTGCCAGTATAAGTTTTTTCGTTGCCAATTGCACCAACAAATATATTTACGGTTTGCCCTAACTTCACTGCACTTAATTGACTATCAGTGATATATGCCCTTAAAATCATATTGCCGAGATCGCCAATTTTATAAATTGCTTTTCCAACTGTTGTCACCTCATCTTTTTCTGCATATTTCACCAATACGGTTCCTTTGATTGGATTAATGATTTGACATTTTTTCAGAAAATCATCTACTTGTTTTGCCTTATCTTTTAGAGGATTCTGTTCGCTCATCACACCTCTATTTTGTATGTTGACTAATGATTTTTGAGAAGCAATTTGAGTTTTTACAAGCTCTATTTGACTTTTTGCAGTTTGAATTTGCTGTTGGATCACACTGATTTGAGCCACAATATCATCTAATTGTTTGGTGGGTGCTGCATCAGCTTTGATGAGTCTTTCAGTTCTGGCTTTTTCTTTTTCTAAAGTACTCAATTGCACTTGCAAGGTTTTGATCTGATCTTGCTGAACTTTTATTTGATCATTCAAGATATTTATTTGCGGTTGTGCATCATTTTGTTTTTTTGCGACAGCATCAATTGTCGATTCGATTTGGGCTTTTTGAATATCCAAATTGCTGCCGTCAATTTTGCCAACCAACTGATTTGAATTTAAAGTGTCGCCTTCTTCGATGGACAATTCAAGGATTTTTCCAGTGGCTTCAGCACTTATGATTATCTCTGTTGCTTCGAACACACCTGTAGCATCATAATTATTTTTTTGTTTGCCACAAGCAAATAGCACAAGAATCCCTAAGAAAATATATGGTTTTAAAGTATTCATAATTAATGATTTATAGATTTCCTAATTGTAATTGTAATAAATAATTGGATTGGATTAGTTGGATATCATGTAGTGCCTTGGTTGTTTTTGCAGCATCTTCGGCATCTAAGTCTTTCAGATAATCTTGGTAAGTATATACTCCGTTATCAAGCATTGCTTTTGAGGCTTCTTTAATTTTTTTTCTGAGTAATATAATTTGATTGTCAGATTCTGATAAGTTTTTATACTTTTCAATTTCTACTATTTGGTTATTAATAGCTGTTTCGGTTAGTAATAAAAAAGCTTCTTTTTGTGCATCCACCGATTTGGATTGTAGCTGGATTGCTTCTTTTTCATTATGGAAGGTATATAAGCTAGATAGATTCCATGCCAACCTAAGCCCTCCAATAGCATAACCTTCAAAGGCATTGCTTAACTGATTCAGCCCAGGTCTTCCATATCCCACTTGACCAAAAGCACCCAACTTAGGTAAAGTCTTTCGATTTGCTATTTCAGATAAATTGTTCAGTTGCAATTGTTGGATTTGTAGCAATTCTATTTCGGATCTTTTAATTTCTTTACTAATTGTTTGGACGAACGTTGGGTTTGTAAATCGCACATTGTCAGCATATTGTTTGTTTGTCAGTTTGTTTAAGGATTGAATAATACTTGATTTTGTGCTTGACAATTCCATTTGCTTTTGGTGAAGTTTTTCAATTTCAACACCCACCACTGCTTCATTATATTTGCTAGAAACTCCATTTTGGGTTGCAGCTTTCACTTTTTCTGCCAAAGCCATAAGGTCTTTTTCAACTATTTTTGATTGTTCAATTTGATTGTCAATAAAAAGAGCGTTGAAATATAATTGGATTATTTTTTCTTTAATTTTATACAGTTCGTTATCCACTCTTTTTGTGTCAGCAGCACTTTGAATTTGAATTGCATTTTTTTGAGCGGCAATTAATCCACCATCATATATATTTTGTTGAATATCAGCATACACCTTATATTGATCTTTTGAAGGAGTTTCGATATTTAAACCTGGTAATTTAATTGGAAGTTCGATAGTTTTATTTTGATAAGTTGCTTGACCAATAATATTTACTTGAGGCAACCAACTTTTATTTGCATTTTTAGTTTGGTAGGTCTGTATCGAATTAAAATATTCTTTTTGTTTTTGTAATGGATTGTACGACAAAGCGTTACTTAGGCATGATTCGATAGTTAGTTCTTCTTGAGCAACCAAAAGTTGTACAATTGAAACAAACAGAAAAAGCCCAAAATATTTAATTTTCATATCAAATATTATTTTGATTAGTTAGTGACAGAATGATGAAAGAAGTAATTTCTTTCTTACGATTTGTAAAAATAGTGTTCATATCAATTTGTATGGGTTTTGTAGCATATTGTATCATTGGAGCTGATAGATATGGGAAAATGCATAGACTAATGATGTTTAAAAAAAGATGAATGGGATGAATTGCCCTAATTTCTTGATTATCAATTGCAATTTGAACCTTTTTTGAAAAAGCTATCAGATTTGGAAGATTTGCGTTTTTTTCTAGCACTTTAAAAAACATCTCTTGATTTCTATTCATTTCTCCAACAAAATAGCTAGGCAAATCAGGATTCTTTTGTAAGAAATCTAAATATATCCCTACAAAATTTTCTATTGTTTCAAATATGTTTAATTCCATATCCACCAAATCGTTAATTTGTGGAATTAATGCATTTGCAAAACTCAAGTTTACTTTTTCATAAAGTTGCTCTTTGTTTCGAAAATAATAATGTAACATCGCCTTATTTATCTCAGCATCGTTGGCGATGTCTTGCATTTTTGCACCATCATATCCTTTTATAAAGAATATTTTCCGTGCAGCAAGTAATATTTTTTCTTCTGTTGTCATAATTTTATTTACAAACCACCCAGACAAACCAAAGGGTTTAACCAAATGGTTAGCAAAGGTAAAATGATTTTTATGTATTTTCCAAAATTTATTCTTTTTTATTAGCATAATGGATAATTCAATAGAAAGAAGAATTCAAAGTAGATTAAAATCATTGGCATTCATTTTGACATATATTATGAAAATGTGAATATGAAAAAAGTATTTATTCTTTTTTTATTACTTTCATGTGAACTCACTTTTTCACAAAGCAAAGTACATCTGCAAACTTTTGTGGGGATTGAGGGTGGCATAATGCTTGCAATACCAAAAATTGAAGACCCTGGAAATCAGCTAATTGGGAAATGGACAAACAATGGAAGCCTTGGTATTATGCTAAAACAAGAAGTTTTTTCAAATATATTTGTTAGCCTTGGGGTGTTCACACAGAAATACAATAATAGTTTTCGATTCGAAAACGATGACGCAACTACATCTTTCAAAAAAGTTAATCTTTATCGTTTTCCAATAAAATTAGCCTATGAAATACCTCTACATTTTGGAGTGCCAGAGCTACAGATTGGATTATCAGTAGGGACGAGTTATTATATGAATCAAGATGCTGGATTGAAGGAGTTGAAAACAGGATTTATAGGCTCTGACATAAAAAATAGTTATTATCTAGCCGACAGTAAATATAGCGATGAAAAATTTGCGTTTCTATTGGAGGGAGGTTTGTATATAAATGTATTAATGGCAAAAGGAACTGTGCTTTCATTTGGAGCTAACTATATTTATGGTTTGAGTAATTTACACGAAAGTTCTGTTCGCTACAAAAAAGGGCTAGGATTTGAAGAAATAAATGCCAATATAAACGGAAGAGGCGACCAACTCAACGTCTGGATTGGTTTTCAATATCCAATCAGTAAGCTTTGGAAAAAGAAAGAACCACGACCTGAGGCTGGCGAAAGAATATTCTTTAAATAGAAATTGCCAAAGTTGCCATACTCACTTGATAGCCATTGTCTGTCAATACTTTAGCACAGGATGTGAGTGTGGCTCCAGTAGTTAGTACGTCATCTACCAATAATATATGTTTGAAATACCGATGGTTTTCTAGTAACCTTAACTGAAAGACTTCATCCATATTTTCATGTCGATCAAGCACCTCCTTTTTAGTTTGTGTTGTAGTGAACACCTTTCTTTCTAGTAGATTTATTACAGGTTTCTTCATTGAAATTGAAAGTCCTTGAGCAAATATTTCGCTTTGATTGAAACCTCTCCACATTAGTTTTTGAGGATGAAGTGGGACTGGGACAATAGCATCAATTGAGTTGAAGAGAGGTGTTTTCAATAATTTTTCCCCATAATATTCACCTAGTCTCATGCCAATTTCTATTTTTCCAGTATATTTAAACTGATGAATTACATGCTGAACACCACCACCTTTTCTGAAAAGATATAAAGCAGCACCACCTTTCACATTTACTTTTCCCCAAAATCTTCGAGAAAAATTGTTTTCCGGATAATGATGATAGTCAGTTTCTGGTAAATTGTATTGACAGGAAACGCAAAATAGCTCTTTGTTGAAAATGGTATATTTTTCACAAGAATAACACAATTGAGGAAATACGAGGTTTTTAATAGATTTTAAATACTCACTTAAAACTGTTCTTTTGGCAATCATAGATATATTTTTTAGATTGGTATAAAAATATACTTTTTTTGATTGAGATTCACTATTTTGTGCAAAATAATTTTTTTAATCCAACATTTTTAAGTTAAATAAAATTTTATGGAACCATTAGATTACAACTCAATTTCTAATCAAGTAAGTTCAAAACCGATAGGTGTGCGATATGGATTAATTTTAGGATTAGTATCAGCAGCATTATCCATTGTTTTTATTATGACTAACACAATTGATTTTTCTGGTACAAAAAGCAATTATTTGTCATCTATTATTTCGTGGGCAGTATCGATATTCTTTTTTTACAAAGCTATAGATACTTACAAGAATGAAATGAATGGTTACATCACATTGGGAAAATGTATATCTGTAAGCCTTTGGGTTGGTTTAGTTTCTGGTTTGATATCGGCAGTATTCATGTTTGTTTATTTTAAATTTATTGACCCAACTTTTATAGACAAAACGATGGATCTGATGAGAGCCAATCTTGAGGAGAAAGGTATGGAAGCCAGCCAAATAGAAACTGCCATCAATATGTCTTCAATGTTTTTATCACCAGCTTCTATGGCAGGGTTCACATTGATTGGAAGTATGTTTATGGCTTTAATTCTTGGATTGATTTTAGGGTTGATCCTTAAAAAAGACCCACCATCCTTTACGTAGAAAATATTTTTGATAGAATAACTATCTTTGCTGCCTGAAAAGAAAAATATGAATTCGGTAGTATTAAAATATGGAATCCTAGCAGGAGTAAGTACTGTTTTGTATTTACTCTTGTTTTATTTTATTCAAAAACCATTGTTTTTAGATGCTAAAGTCATTTGGAGCACTTTGATAATCTATTTGTTTTTCATGTTCAAAGCAGTGAATGAAATTGACGATACTGCAACATCCATTGATTTTAAATCGTATATTCAGATTGCTTTTTGGGTGTTTGTCATCGCCGACCTAATTTATTATCCTTTTTTTCATATTATGTGTAACTATTTGGATGCTAGTTTGTTGGAAATAATGCGACAAAACCAAAGCCAATATTTGGATGCTATGATAAAGCAATCTACAAAAATTGACGAACAACAAGTTATCCGAAAAACAATAGAGGACCTTAAAACTCAAGATATGCATATAACTTTTTCGAATACATTGTATAGCCTTGTGCAGGGAATAATTGGTGGATTTTTGCTATCGGTTATAGTTGCGATGATCACCGCCAAAAGAAACGAAGGTTAAAAAAATTAATCATAACACTAAATGGATATTTCAATAGTTGTACCCTTATTTAATGAAGAAGAATCTTTGCCAGAGCTGGAGGCATGGATTCGAAAAGTAATGGATACCAATAGATATTCCTATGAGGTAATTTTCATTGATGATGGCAGCAAGGATAATTCTTGGAAAGTAATTGAAAAAATTGCAGCAAACAACCCGAATGTAAAAGGGATAAAATTCAGAAGAAATTATGGTAAATCTGCTGGGCTTCATACAGGATTTGAGGCAGCAAAAGGGGATGTAGTCATCACAATGGATGCAGACTTGCAAGACTCACCTGATGAAATTCCTGAACTTTACAATATGATAAAAAAGGATGGTTATGATTTAGTGTCGGGTTGGAAACAAAAAAGATACGATCCATTATCCAAAACCATCCCTACTAAAATATACAACTGGGCAACCCGAAAAATGTCGGGAATAGATAATCTTCATGATTTTAATTGTGGGTTGAAATCTTACAAAAATGATGTAGTTAAGAGCATAGAAGTATATGGTGAAATGCATAGATATATCCCTGTGTTGGCTAAATGGGCTGGTTTTACAAAGATTGGCGAAAAAGTAGTGCAGCACCAAGCTAGAAAATATGGTGTAACCAAATTTGGTTTCGAAAGATTCATTAATGGACCTTTAGATTTGCTTTCAATTTCCTTTGTTGGCAAATTCGGCAAACGACCAATGCACTTTTTTGGCACTATGGGAACTATTTCTTTTTTTATTGGTTTTTTGTTGTTACTCTATTTGAGTTATCAAAAAATAATAGATAATACAACAGGAATAGCAGAACGACCCTTGTTTTTTTTGGGAATGTTGGCTACCATCATAGGAACCCAATTATTTCTTACTGGTTTTATAGCTGAGCTAGTTACAAGAAATGCCCCCGGAAGAAACTATTATCAAATACAGGACACGATTAATTAACAATTGGTGTTCAATATGTTATGGCAAAAGAAAAGTTTAAACCTATAGATATTAAGAACAGAAAAGCAACTCACGAATACGAGTTTTTATCTGTTTATGAAGCTGGTATAGTTCTATCTGGAACAGAAGTGAAAGCCATTAGAGCTGGCTATGCGAATCTGAATGATGCATTTTGTCATTTTATTGGAGGTGAACTTTATATAAGGAATATGCACATTTCCGAATATTCCCTAGGTACATATTATAATCACGAAACAAAGAGAGTTAGAAAATTGCTACTTAAAAAAGAAGAACTCAATAAGCTAATTCGAAAAACAGCAGAAAAGGGTTTCACTATCGTCCCTTATCGTATTTATACCACAGAAAGAGGCTTTATCAAAATAGAAATTGCTCTTGCTCAAGGCAAAAAAAGCTATGACAAAAGAGAAACTTTAAAAGAAAGAGATTCAAAAAGAGATTTAGATAGAATCAAAAAAGCCTATAAATAAGCTTTTCTTTATTTTTATTTCAAAATATTTATAAGTAACTCAAGTCATTTAATATCTAAATTCGACTTTCTATTTCGTTGCGAAATAATCATATCTTTGCCACAAAATTATAAAAGTGAATTACCTTACATTAGAAAATGTTACGAAAACTTATGGCGAAAAAACGCTATTCAATAATATTACACTTCATATTGATAAAGGACAAAAAATTGCTTTAGTTGCTAAAAACGGTACTGGAAAATCTACTCTATTGAGGGTGTTGTCTGGGCTTGAAGGCTCCGAAGGAGAAGGTTCAGAAATTATTATTAGAAAAGATATTCGAACAGGAATCTTGAATCAAGAGCCAGACCTGAACCCGAATCATACAATATTAGAGGCAGTTTTTGCATCCGATAGTCCACAAATGCAAGCTATAAGAGCTTATGAATATGCTCTGCTCAGACCCGAAAATACCGAAAATCTCGAAAAAGCAATGCAACAAATGGATGTCTTTAAAGCTTGGGATATTGAAAATAGGGTGAAAGAAGTGTTGAGTAAACTTAAAATTACTAATCTTGGGCAAACCATCCTTACTCTATCCGGAGGACAAAGAAAAAGAATAGCATTGGCTCAGTTGCTGATAGAAGAGCCCGATTTTTTGATATTAGATGAGCCAACCAACCACTTGGATTTGGATATGATAGAATGGCTCGAAGAATATTTGCAACAGCCTCGCCTTACATTATTTATGGTTACACATGATCGCTATTTTTTGGATAGAGTCTGCGATAGCATCATCGAACTAGATGGCGGTCAGTTATTTAGATACAAAGGAAATTATTCAGAATATCTGGAGAAAAAGGCAATCCGTACCGAGATTGATGCAGTCACTCTCGACAAAAACAAAAAGTTGTTCGAAAAAGAACTTGAATGGATAAGAAGGCAACCACAGGCAAGAGGGACAAAAGCAAAATCGAGAATTGATGCATTTTATGACTTAAAAGAAGCAACCAGCAAAAAGTTAGATACTGAAAAAGTGCAACTCGACATCAAAATGGAATGGCTAGGGAGCAAAATCGTCGAATTGCACAATGTTGGAAAAAGCTATGGAGATAAAAAAATTCTTGAAAACTTCAATTATAAATTCAGAAGAAAAGAAAGAGTAGGCGTAGTAGGACCAAATGGATCTGGAAAATCGACACTGATTAGATTAATAACTGGGGAGGAAAATCCAGATGTTGGGAAAGTAGTCATTGGTGATACAATAGTATTTGGAAATTATCAGCAAGATGGAATTATCTTGAAAGAAGACAAACGGGTAATAGAAGTTATTCAAGATATTGCAGAATATATTCCATTAGAAAAAGGTCTGAAAATTACTGCATCGGCAATGTTGGAGCGTTTTTTATTTTCAAAAGCCCAACAGCAGGTATATGTATCTCAATTAAGTGGTGGTGAGCGGAGAAGGCTATATTTACTTACCATACTGATGAAAAACCCAAACTTCCTAATACTAGATGAGCCAACCAATGATCTTGATATCCTCACATTGAATGTATTAGAATCCTTTCTGATGGATTATCCAGGATGTCTTTTGGTAGTGACTCATGATCGTTATTTTATGGATAAATTGGTAGAACACTTGTTTATCTTTGAAGGAGATGGTAAAATAAAGGATTATAATGGACAATATTCTGACTATAGAGCAATTCAAAAAGAATTAGAATCAGAAAGGTCAAAGGCAGAAAAACCAATAGAAAAACAAGACAATTCATCAGTCAATAAAATCACTTTATCGCATGAAGAACAAAAAGAGCTTAAGAGAGTAGAAAAGGAAATAGAAAAGCTGGAGCAAAAGAAGACTGAAATCTCTGATAAATTTAATGATGTCAGCCTGAGTCCAGAATTAATTGCAAAATACTCAAAGGAGCTTTCAGAATTATCCAACCAAATAGAAGAGAAAGAAATGAGATGGATGGAGTTGGTGGAAAAGGCAGGGTAGGAAGTCTTTTATAATTGATTATCTAGAAATCTTTAAATTTACAAAGAATAAACTGTTGATATTCAACAATAAAGAGTAAAAAAAGCCCTCACAGATAATAAATGAGGGCAAAAAGGATAAAAAAACAAAATAAAAAGATCGTCTAAAAAACAGCTAATTTAAAAGAGATAGAATAATCTAATCTAGAAACAGTCAAAACAAACAATCCGGGAAACTGAGGTGCTGGGAATTCCACCTTATTATGAAAGAAAGCAGAGGCATCATCCAAGATGAATTGTCTCAAAAGCTTACCATCCAAACTATAGATAGAAACCACATCTCCTAAGGAAAGATTGGAAATAGAGAAAGAGCCATTCGAGAAACAAGGATTATTAAGTAAAAGAACTTGATTAGAAAGCAAATTGGCATCAATAGAAATGGCTTTCACATCAGAAGGTTTTCCCGTTACACCAGCATTTGATACATCTTTGATGGCATAATAATAGGTACCAGATTTTGAAATCGACAAATCCTCAAACAAATATTGGTGCTCCCCATCACCTTTGCTCTCAATTCTTCCTATTGCCTCAAAATTTCTTCCATCTTCCGAACGCTCCACCACAAAATAGCCATTATCGACCTCATTCACAGCAAATTGTATATTCACTTTTGACCCAATTGGGCAGGTGTGGCATTGTTGTAGGGAAACCTCAAATCGATTTAAATGAATCGCTAATGGTGCCTCACATGGTCAACCTGTCCAAGCTGGCGAATCTGTTACTATATCTGATATAATTAGTTGCCTATCAATTGTTCAATAGGTAGTAGCTGTTGTCGCAGAACCTGGATGCATATAAGTTGCAAGTATTGAATTGTGAGGTCTATACCACAAATGTCCAAATTCATGTGTAGTTACATTTTTCTGACTATATAAGTTGTCAACATTAATAGCAATTAATACAACTACTCATGGAAATTCTAAATCTCAACCTCAGCCTCAATATCAAGAAATTGGACTTGATCATCATAAACTCTCAACAAAAATACAAGGATAATCTACTCCATTTAGATGAGCATTCTTTGGTAGAACTACACAAACTGAAGCGAATCCAGAATTACTATGGCTCGTTGAAATATTTTCGTAAATTCACCAATAGTTAAAAACTATTGTTTGGACTCAAGAAATACTAACTACTTCGTATTCGACTCATTCGTTAAATACACTTGTCCAAAGCGTCGGTGAGGAGCTTGAATTCCATATAACTCCTCCTCCAATAGTTTCATTAAATTCTCTATCAGGATGAGTAGGTCCATATTCATTTACAATCCATGATGAAACTGTTGATGTAACTTGAGAAGGATTTGAACCTGATATTCAAGAGTTAATTCTAAATTCTTTAATATTATAAACACAATTAGAAGTTCTCTCTTTTGTATCAATTTTTTTTATTTTTTTTAATACATTATTTCTATGCAATCTCAACAAGCTATCCATTTCTTGCTTTGAATGATTTGGACAATGAAACTCATGTATTTCTTCTTGTAAATTATCCTTTGAAAAAGCAACAAAATTAGGAATCATAGAATCTATACTTAATAAAGTTTTATCATCAAATTTATTAATTGACGAATAAAAAGTATTTACTCCTATAGCTCCAACAAAAGTGAACGGAGAAAACACAAAAAACAACACAAGTAAACTCCAAGAAATAGAGCGATTATTTCAAAAAAAACTTATTTTCATAACTAAAAATCAAAAAATAATTTCACATAACAACTATACACTTTCGAATATACAATACGAAAGAATAGTTGGAATGTAAAACACTTTTTTTGTTTTAAAAACTACTAACCACCTGAAATCCAATTATTAAAAATGCTAAAAAATTGACTGACACACTATTATCTAGAAATATCATACTACACATCGCAGTCCTCAGATCTATATTGCCCATCCCTGAACAAACTTAATAAGAGCGGAAAATGTAGTTTTCAATGTGCAATTTGCCATTCTTCCATTTGTTTACACCAATCGCTGAATGCTGATAAACACTAACAACAGGCTTCATAATAAATACAGAATTTCAACAATTAATAATTTCTGTTAAAAAATAAAATTATCGACAGGTCAAATCTAATGAAAACGCTTTAAAATTTTAACTTTTTTGCTTGTTTTTTTACAGCATCAATTTCGATTCTAACATATAACATTGATTAATAATACTTTATAAAAAAGAACACATTGTAAGGTTAGAATATTGAATACAAAAATCTTGAAATTAACTGTACATTTGTGAGTTAGATAATCAAAGCATTGTAAACAATCAATCTATTGTAGATGAACTAACCAAAATATGTATAAAAGACAGAAAAAGAGTTCTTAATTTTTGAGTTCATCAGCGAAAATCCAAGGGTAGGATTGCAAAGATGGTTGAATATTCAGAAACAGCTAGATAGTGTGTTTATAATTTAGCATTTTGAGACTATGATGAAACTACAAAGACAATCAATGACTTATCTGTGAGCAACAATGGAGATGGTTCGAATATTTTAGCAACAGTAGCTTCAACACAATATGCTTTTATAAAAAATCATCCGAATGCTTATATCTTTGCAACTGGAAGCACCTTGTTGTACGGGATTATAGAACAGAACTCTCAACCAAAATTATTGTAAATTTGAATTATGAAAAAGGAATATATTAGAGAACTGTTTGATAAATTTGAGAATGCTTGTTATGATTATGAAGGTATTGAGTGTTGGAGTGCGAGAGAACTTCAAATAATATTAGGTTATTCAAAATGGGATAATTTTAAAAATGTTATTGAAAAAGCCAAAAAGTCTTGTGAAAAAGCAGGAGAACTTACAAAAAACCATTTTGCCGATATCGGGAAAATGGTTGAAATTGGTAGTGGTGTAGAAAAGGAAATAGAAAAGCTGGAGCAAAAGAAGACTGAAATCTCTGATAAATTTAATGATGTCAGCCTGAGTCCAGAATTAATTGCAAAATACTCAAAGGAGCTTTCAGAATTATCCAACCAAATAGAAGAGAAAGAAATGAGATGGATGGAGTTGGTGGAAAAGGCAGGGTAGGAAGTCTTTTATAATTGATTATCTAGAAATCTTTAAATTTACAAAGAATAAACTGTTGATATTCAACAATAAAGAGTAAAAAAAGCCCTCACAGATAATAAATGAGGGCAAAAAGGATAAAAAAACAAAATAAAAAGATCGTCTAAAAAACAGCTAATTTAAAAGAGATAGAATAATCTAATCTAGAAACAGTCAAAACAAACAATCCGGGAAACTGAGGTGCTGGGAATTCCACCTTATTATGAAAGAAAGCAGAGGCATCATCCAAGATGAATTGTCTCAAAAGCTTACCATCCAAACTATAGATAGAAACCACATCTCCTAAGGAAAGATTGGAAATAGAGAAAGAGCCATTCGAGAAACAAGGATTATTAAGTAAAAGAACTTGATTAGAAAGCAAATTGGCATCAATAGAAATGGCTTTCACATCAGAAGGTTTTCCCGTTACACCAGCATTTGATACATCTTTGATGGCATAATAATAGGTACCAGATTTTGAAATCGACAAATCCTCAAACAAATATTGGTGCTCCCCATCACCTTTGCTCTCAATTCTTCCTATTGCCTCAAAATTTCTTCCATCTTCCGAACGCTCCACCACAAAATAGCCATTATCGACCTCATTCACAGCAAATTGTATATTCACTTTTGACCCAATTGGGCAGGTGTGGCATTGTTGTAGGGAAACCTCAAATCGATTTAAATGAATCGCTAATGGTGCCTCACATGGTCAACCTGTCCAAGCTGGCGAATCTGTTACTATATCTGATATAATTAGTTGCCTATCAATTGTTCAATAGGTAGTAGCTGTTGTCGCAGAACCTGGATGCATATAAGTTGCAAGTATTGAATTGTGAGGTCTATACCACAAATGTCCAAATTCATGTGTAGTTACATTTTTCTGACTATATAAGTTGTCAACATTAATAGCAATTAATACAACTACTCATGGAAATTCTAAATCTCAACCTCAGCCTCAATATCAAGAAATTGGACTTGATCATCATAAACTCTCAACAAAAATACAAGGATAATCTACTCCATTTAGATGAGCATTCTTTGGTAGAACTACACAAACTGAAGCGAATCCAGAATTACTATGGCTCGTTGAAATATTTTCGTAAATTCACCAATAGTTAAAAACTATTGTTTGGACTCAAGAAATACTAACTACTTCGTATTCGACTCATTCGTTAAATACACTTGTCCAAAGCGTCGGTGAGGAGCTTGAATTCCATATAACTCCTCCTCCAATAGTTTCATTAAATTCTCTATCAGGATGAGTAGGTCCATATTCATTTACAATCCATGATGAAACTGTTGATGTAACTTGAGAAGGATTTGAACCTGATATTCAAGAGTTAATTCTAAATTCTTTAATATTATAAACACAATTAGAAGTTCTCTCTTTTGTATCAATTTTTTTTATTTTTTTTAATACATTATTTCTATGCAATCTCAACAAGCTATCCATTTCTTGCTTTGAATGATTTGGACAATGAAACTCATGTATTTCTTCTTGTAAATTATCCTTTGAAAAAGCAACAAAATTAGGAATCATAGAATCTATACTTAATAAAGTTTTATCATCAAATTTATTAATTGACGAATAAAAAGTATTTACTCCTATAGCTCCAACAAAAGTGAACGGAGAAAACACAAAAAACAACACAAGTAAACTCCAAGAAATAGAGCGATTATTTCAAAAAAAACTTATTTTCATAACTAAAAATCAAAAAATAATTTCACATAACAACTATACACTTTCGAATATACAATACGAAAGAATAGTTGGAATGTAAAACACTTTTTTTGTTTTAAAAACTACTAACCACCTGAAATCCAATTATTAAAAATGCTAAAAAATTGACTGACACACTATTATCTAGAAATATCATACTACACATCGCAGTCCTCAGATCTATATTGCCCATCCCTGAACAAACTTAATAAGAGCGGAAAATGTAGTTTTCAATGTGCAATTTGCCATTCTTCCATTTGTTTACACCAATCGCTGAATGCTGATAAACACTAGCAACAGGCTTCATAATAAATACAGAATTTTAACAATTAATAATTTCAATTAGTAAAAAAAATGACAGGATAAAGTTAATTAAAAAATATGAAACTTACCAAGAGTAAGGTGTAAAATATTTATAAAAAGTAAATTGTTGTTTATTATTTATAAAGTTGTGATCAAAAATTGCATAAATAAATTGGATTATATTAACTTTGTGTTTTCTTACTAGTTTTAAAGGTTCCAATTTGAATTTTTTATATTTTACAAAAAGGTATAAATTAGCCAATGAACCTAAATTTGCATACAAATACTTTAAAAATAAGAAATTCATTTTTAGAGTATTTAAATCTAAACAACAGAAATATAAATGAGTTGACGAACACAATAACTCATTCTTCATATTATGCTAACAAGAAGCAAATTGGGAATAGTAGATATGTGTTTTTGGGAATGTTTGCTTTCAAGGGGGATGTTGCAAATCTTTTACAAAGTTATATACCTGGCAAAGGGCAACATTTGCAACATATTTTAGGCAATTTATTTGCATTAAATAAATTGGAAAACCTATTTGATAAATGGAATTTAGAAAAATTTATCCGCTTCGGTAATGACTTTAATATATCCAGGCACAAACATATATTTGTCTATGCTGTATTCGGGTATGTAAAGGTGTTTGCAAATGAAAAGGAGTTAAAAGATTTTATTGTTAAGCATATTTTAGATGACAAAGTCATACAGTCTGGCACCAAAAAGAAATACAATCTTGAAAAACAATTACATACAATTTTATTACAAAAGAAATTAAAAAAACCAACTATTTTAATAAATAATAATGAGGATTGTTACTGCGTAGAAGTGTATTCAAATGATACTTTACTTGCAACGCAAAATAGCAAAAGTATAAAATATGCTAAAGCAAAGGCTTTAAAAAAAGCGATTATCAATATCATATCAGAAGATGAAAGCCAAAATAATGACAATGAAACTTTTGTAAAGTTCCAGTTGGAAAAAAATGTTTTAAAAACAGAAAAACAGAAAACGCTAAAATTTGAAAAGCACCAAGAATTCCTTTTGCAACAAAAAATTAAAAAAGAAGAGAGAAATAAGAGATTGGAAGATAAAAAAATAGAAAAAGAGTTGCGAGATATGAACCGAAAGAATAATAAAGCCAAAAGAAAACAAGTATTGATTGAAAAAGAAAAGAAGGAGAAGCAGAAACAAAATATAGTAATGAATGCTGGGAAAAGAAGGTTTTTAGAAGACAAACAGAAATAATTTAAGAGTAAGTTATTTGAGGTTGCCCAAAAGCAATCGAAAGCTGACTTGAGATTTCAACCACAGTATAGAAGTTTCAATCTTTTTAACCAAGCAAATTGCGGGAGTAGTGTAACGGTAGCACACTAGACTTCAGATCTTGATGAAGGCATCCAATCTTCAGAGCCGGTTCGACTCCGGTCTCCCGCTCTCTTAATATAAAAAACCTATCCAAATGGAAAAAATATAACTAACAATTAAAAGGGATACGAATCTGAGTCTAGAATTAATTGCAAAATACTCAAAGGAGCTTTCAGAATTATCCAACCAAATAGAAGAGAAAGAAATGAGATGGATGGAGTTGGTGGAAAAGGCAGGGTAGGATATTTTTCAAAATAATTATAAAAATGTTCTTAGAAGATGGTTAAACTCATAGGGTTTAGTAAAAGTAATTTTACCAATATAAAAGGATTTTTTGAAAGCTAATAATTTTCATAAATGCTAAAAAGTGATCGTATCAGTTTGAATTAAATCATAATGATAGAAATTTTGAACCTAAGAATAAATAAATGAAGAGTTGCTGAATTATTTTTGAATATGAGTTTCGTCTTACTTGAGTAGTGTTAAAATTTCCATTTTTAGGATCATTTTTACTCAAAATCCTTTTCGACCGACCACTTATAGGAAATTTCGACCACCTGTGATTTTTTTCTTGCTAAAATGCATTATATAAAATACATTTGCGACAGGGTAAAAGAAGATTGTTTTTAAAAAGATATTATAAGTTTTTATATACCACAATCATTCACTAATTCAATTATCTATATTTTTTGTACTTGATTTATTAAAGATACGATCCTAATAACTAATCAAAATACTTCGGAGATTTAACATTTCAAGAATAAGAAATGTTAATTTTGAAGAATTGAAATTTGATATATAAGGATTTTATCTAAGAATTACTTAGCTCAATAGCAAAATTGTGAATTTAGTAACTAAAAGTAGTTATTAAACTCCATTTTTTTAAAAAAGCTAACCCTAAAAAACTAAAACCAAATTGTGAAACTTGTATTTTTCATTATAAATCTATTTGTTAAATTTTAATATCAGATTCTAATTTTCGATTTATAGAAAGAATTAATGATTGCAATGGGAGGGTCGTTTATAATAAAGCGATTCCTCCCAATATGTTGCCTTTTTTATTGAATGTTTTAAAGATATATTTACAATATCACATTGAAAATCAAATGTTTACAGAGCTATAGGCTTGTTTACTTAATCTATTCTCCATAAATCAATTATTCCAATAATACCCACTTCACGCCTTTCCTGCCAAAATTAGTTTGGCAATCCACCACATAAAACCCTTTTTGAAGCTGTGGCATATCTATTTGATAGTTTTCAGCATTTAGATTGTTGTTTTTTATTTGTTCAATAAGCTGACCATCCATATTATAGATTCGAATATTCAAATAATCTAGTTTTTCGGTATAATCAATTTGTAGTTTCGCTAACGACCCAAGAGAGGATGGATTTGGAATAATTTTTAATTGCAACTGTTCATTCAAAGCTAACTCGTCAATATCCGTTGGAAAGTTGATACTCGGACGTTTTAATTTTTGTGAAAGATATACATGATATTCGCCAGCCTCCAAACTTATTGTTTGGGCTTGATTGGTGATATTAATGCTATCTCCTTTTAAATAATCGAAATACCATCCTTTGGTAGGAAAAGTAACGCTAATATTGCTCTTCGACACATCGAAATTGCCTATAGTTACTACATTCATCGATGGAGAACTTATCGTGATCCACTTTGCCTTTTCTGTTAATTGAGTAGAGACTCCAAGTGATTTAAATACAGGTTGAGTTTGCTTCAAATAAGCTAAATCGGCAGTAATATTGTATAATTTTCGCCTATTTGCATCATTTATATAATCCCAACGAATAGGTTTATTGGATAACCGACAACCATTATTTATGGTTAAATCTTCACATGTGTTAATAGAATAATCATAGCCAACTTCTCCGAATTGCCACATCATTTTAGGACCTGGAATGGTATAAAAAAAAGCAGCAGCCAACCCATTTCTATCAAGAGCTATGGGTAAAGTTTTGATATTGTAGCTACCTGAAGAATTTCCATATTGTAAGTTCTTGAACATCAGCCTTTCTTCGTCATGACTTTCCATGTAGCCCATCAAATTAGGTTTGCTCCAGCCTCTATTACCATAATAAATTCCACTAAAATTGGAAGTGGATGTATAGCCCATTGTTGCTTCATTATAGTTATAATTCATGTTTCCCCAAAGCATGAACCCATAATTTGCTAATTCTATTTCTTCTTTATTTTCGGCAAAGTGTTCTAAAATAACAAATGCATTTGGTTTAGTTGCCCAAATGGCATCACCATATCCCTTTAAAATAGCAATTCTTGAAGCATCATAATTACTAAAATTACTTTCATTACTAGGGTTTTGAGTAAATCCCTTTGACAAGTCAAACCTGAACCCGTCAACCTTATATTCTGTTAACCAATAATTTAAACACCTTTTCACATAATCTTTTGTAGATGATGACTCATGATTGAAGTCATAGCCTACATTATATGGGTGTTTTGCATCAGGGTTGAGCCAAGGATTGAAGGTGGAAGGCTTGTTGTTTGCTGCATCCCAATATAAACTACAAAGAGGGCTTTGTCCAAAAACATGATTAAAAACCACATCTAGGATAATTGCTATCCCTCGTTTATGAGCTTCATCCACTAAAGCTTTGAACCGATCTGGTGATCCATAATATTTATCCAACGCCATGTGATACAATGGATTGTAGCCCCAACTTTGATTGTTTTCAAACTCATTTATTGGCATTAATTCTATTGCATTTACACCTAATCGCTGCAAATAATTCAAGGTGTCTTGAATAGTTTTGAAATCGTGTTTCTTTACAAAATCTCTTACAAGAAGTTCATATACTACCAAATCCTCTTTTGCAACTGGATTAAAAGTAGTGTTTACCCAAGGATATGCTGGAGCTCCAATTTGAATAACAGACACATGACCATTGTTGGGAGCATTAGGATATGTTGGCATATTAGGAAACACAGTTGGGTCAATATATTTATCATTTTGAGGATCGAGAATTAACTCACTTAAAGGATCTGCAACTGTGATGCCATCCACAACGTATTGATACATAAGTGTTTCTGTAGTATTGGCTGTAATGTAGTCGATCCAAAAATATTTTCCATCTGGAGTTTTTTTCATTTGATAATTGACAGATGGTCGCCAATTATTAAAATTGCCAATTAAAAATGCATTATTCTTATTTGGAGCTTCTAATACCAATCGAATGCCATTGTTAATTCTATTAGCACCTAGTAATGAATTGGCTGGTAGTGCTTCAATAATATTTGTTTTAGGAACCACCACGTTGAAACTTTTAACTGACAATTCACTTCCAACAGTTGATTTTGCTTCTACAAAATAATCACCAGAGCTTCCGACAACAAAGTTGTAATCCAGTTGTGCTGTATTTAATTTTTCTGTAGCAATAGTGTTGTTAATGAATAATTGCAAGGTAGAGAGCTTAGATGCAACAAACTTTACAGGAATACTTTGCCCTGTTGTAGCAATAATGTTGTTCGATGTGGGTTGGATTAAAAGGGTTTGTAAGCCTGCATTGGATCCATATACATCCACAAAAATATCTGAGCCTGTGGAAGATCTACCTACTTTGGAGCCATTCACATTTCTGAATACAAAAGCAAGCTTTAGCACTTTATCCGATGCAGAAGCTCCATAAAAGGTTTTAATATTATAAGAAATAGAATATTTATTATTTCCAAGGCTTGTCATTTTTCGTGGAACATCATCAGTTCCCCATACTCCTTGAACATATTTCCAATCCGACCCAGACGTACTTTTGTCTGTGATTAATCCAGTATGTGCATATACTACACAATTACAGTCTTTTAGCTCTTTGTTCCCCTCTGCTGCATCAAATGTTATAGTAACCTGTTGATCATCAATAGGAAATATTGGGTCGGTAGTGACAACTTGTGCTAGAATGATTTTGTAGAAAATCATTAAAAGTAAAGTATAAAAAATTCTATTTTTCATAAATAAGGTATTCAAATATTGATTAAAACACTCGAAAGATAGTCATGTTTTATGAATATTGAAACATTAGACTAATGAAAAGCGGCTATTTTTTATTTTACTATATTGTTCAAAATCAAAACTGTAAAGTTTGGCTGGTCTATGTGAAACTTCTTTTTGAATTTCATTACGATCGACTAATAATTTTGAGCTTAGAAATTTTTTTCGAAAATTTCTCCTATCAAAAGAGGTTCCTAAAATAGCTTCATACAATAATTGAAGATCCCTAAGAGTGAAAATTTCGGGTAAAAGATTCAATCCAATCGGTTCCGTAAGTACTTTTTTTTGTAAAGTTTGGTAGCAAGTGTTTAAAATATTATTATGGTCGAATGCCATATTCCCAACAGCATTCACAGGATGCCAATGGAGGTCATTATCTGTTTTTTGAAGTTGAATATGATTAATATTAAGCAAAGAATAATAAGCAATAGAAACAATTCTCCCCTCAGGATGCCGATTGACCCCTCCAAATGTTTTCGTTTGTTCCAAAAAAATATTTTCTAAACCTGTTCGTTCGTACAACACCCGTTCAGCAGCTGCATCAAGGTCTTCATTTATTCTCAACTTATTACCCAATAATGACCATTGTCCCAAAAATTCAGGTTGATCGGATTTAATAAGCAAAACTTTAAGTACTTGATCATCAAACCCAAATATCACACAATCCACAGATAAAGAGGGCTCTGTGGACTGTTTGTTATTATTTAAATTATTTTGGGTCAGAAAAGTATGTTGTTTTGATTGGAAAGTATTTTCATTTGTCATAATCCAAATTAATTGTTGCGAAGAGCATTATTTTCTGGCAGACAAAAGTAGTGAAAATATTATTAACGTAAAGTGCTATTTTGAATTTTTGATAATGAACTCATAATAAGCCTCATACTCTGGTAAAATGTTTGTTATGTCAAACCTTCTAGCTTGAGCAAGTGCATTCATTTTGAATTGATTTAACATTTGTTCGTCAGTTAATAATTCAATTGCATTTTTTGACATTTGTTCTATATCGCCCACATCACTCAAGAATCCTGTTACTCCCTGAATGTTCACCTCTGGCAGTCCTCCAATATTTGAGGAAATAACAGGAACTTCACAAGCCATTGCTTCAAGAGCTGCCAATCCGAAACTTTCACTAGCCGACGGTATCAGAAACAAATCTGCTATAGAGAGCAACTCTTCAATTGCATCTTGTTTGCCCAGAAAACGAATATCATCGCACATTTTCAGTTCCCTACATAATCTTTCTAACCCATCTCTTTCAGGTCCATCGCCTATTAATAGCAATTTACAAGCTACTTTTTCCCTCACTTTTTGATAAATATAAATGGTATCTTCCACCCGTTTCACCTTTCTAAAATTGGAGGTATGCACAATAATTTTTTCATTATTGGGAGCAATTGCTCTTTTGAAGTGATCTTTATCAACCTTTCTGAATCGCTTAAAATCTATAAAATTGTAGATTACCTTAATGTCTTTCTTGATTTTGAAATATTCCAAAGTCTGATCTTTCAAGCTTTGAGATACGGCTGTGACACCATCAGAATTATTGATTGAAAACTCTACAACTGGAGCAAAAGTCTTATTGCTGCCTACAATGGTAATATCCGTTCCATGAAGTGTGGTGACGTAAGGGATTTTAATACCTTCATCATTAAGAATTTGTTTGGCGATATAAGCAACAGCTGCATGAGGGATTGCATAATGTACATGAAGGATATCCAATTTTTCATATTTCACCACATCAACCATTTTGCTTGCTAATGCTGTATCGTATGGAGGGTATTCGAATAATGGATAATCTTCTGCCGACACTTCGTGATAAAAAATATTTTCATGAAATTGAGTTAATCGGGCAGGCTGCCTGTAAGTTATGAAATGTACGAGATGCCCTTTATTGGCTAATCCCATCCCTAATTCTGTTGCTACCACTCCACTACCACCATAAGTCGGATAACAAACAATGCCAATTTTCATATAAAATTATTAAAGTTTATTCAACAATGCTCCAGCTTTTTCTAGCGTTTCTTCAGTTTTCGCAAAACAAAATCGAAGCACATGATCATCTCTTTTGCTTGTGTAGAATGCAGAAATAGGAATGCTGGCTACGCCAATATCAGTAGTTAGATATTTTGCAAAATCTAAATCACTGTTATTCGAAACATTTTTATAACTAAATAGTTGAAAATATGTTCCTTCACAGGGGATGGGTTCGAGCCTTGATGATTTGGTTTGTTCCAAAAAGTAATCTCTTTTGGCTTGATAAAAATTTTGAAGCCCCATAAATTCATTCGGATCATTCATAAAAGTTGCCAAGGCGGCTTGAATAGGTGTATTCACCGAAAACACATTAAATTGATGTACTTTTCTGAACTCTTGCATCAGATAATCTGGACCAACGACATAGCCAATTTTCCATCCAGTATTGTGAAATGTTTTGCCAAAAGAATAAACGGCTATACTTTTTTGATATAGCGAAGGATATTTCAGAACAGATTCATGCGACTCACCATCATAGATCAAATGTTCATAAACTTCATCGCTTAATAGTATTACATTTTTGTTTTCTAAAATACTTTGAAGGCTGATCAAATCAGATTTTTTGAATATTTTCCCGGCGGGATTATTTGGAGTGTTTATAATAATCATTTTGGTCTTTGCAGAAAACAGAGTTGCTAACTTCTCCCAATCAATAGAATAATCAGGATATTCAAGTTCATAAATTACTGGCACTCCGCCACATAGTTTTATTGCTGGAATATAAGAATCATAAGCAGGTTCAATTACAATAACCTCATCACCATTTTCAACAAAAGCACTTATAGCGGTGAACAAAGCTTGGGTTGCACCAGCTGTTATTGTAATTTCAGAGATTGGATCGATATCTTTTTGGTATATTAATTTGATTTTTTTGGCAATTTGTAATCTTAGATCAAGATTTCCTTGCATTGCAGCATATTGGTTATTTCCAAGAATCATGTTTTCCGTAACCAAATCCATTAATTTTCTTGAAGTTTCAAAGTTAGGGAAACCTTGAGAAAGGTTAATTGCTTTGTGCTCATTTGCCAATCCAGACATAATAGTAAAAATAGAAATAGGGGTGTTAAGAAGTTTGGATTGAAATGAAATATTAGAATCCATTTAATAGATTTTTATGAAAAAAAGTACATTTATTACAAAGCTACTAAATTAGGATTGGAAAAAACGAAAATATATTTGGTAATCATTGGTAATCTTTTTTAATTTGCATTCAAATTTAAAAAAACCTTAAACGGTAAATTTCTTATTATGTCAAACATTGCTGAAAGAGTTAAAAAAATTATTATCGACAAATTAGGTGTGGACGAAGCAGAGGTTACACCTGAAGCTAGCTTTACTAATGACTTAGGAGCTGATTCATTAGATACAGTTGAGCTGATAATGGAATTTGAGAAAGAATTTGATATTTCTATTCCTGATGATCAGGCTGAAAATATTCAAACTGTTGGACAAGCGGTATCTTACCTCGAATCACAAGTTAACGGATAATTAATAATTACCGTTATGATTAGTTTCGATTCTTAAATCGGAATGCTTACATCCACAGGTCGGTTTGTCCTCCGATTTGTGGATGTTTTATTTTATTCACAACCAAATATTTAATAAATGAGAAGAGTAGTTGTTACAGGAATTGGTGCACTTACCCCTATCGGGAATAATATTAATGCATACAAAGAGGGATTGCAGAAAGGCATTAGTGGTGCTAATCTTATCACTCATTTCGACCCTACATTGTTCAAGACAAAGTTTGCTTGTGAAATAAAGAATTTTGACATTACTGGCACTCTTGACTCAAAAGATGCAAAGAGAATGGACCTATATACTCAGTATGCTATGATGACTGCCCACGAAGCAATTGTAGATTCGGGGCTTGATTTGAGCAATGAAGATTTGGATAGAATAGGCGTTATTTATGGTTCTGGAATTGGAGGCTTGGGTACTTTGGAAAAAGAAATTGAAGACTTTGCTAGAGGAAACGGAACACCACGTTTTAACCCATTTATGATTCCCAAAATGATATCAGATATTGCTGCCGGACAAATATCAATGCGATATGGACTTAGAGGAATCAATTATGCCACTGTGTCTGCTTGTGCTACATCTTCTCATGCAATCATTAATGCCTTTGATTATATTCGATTGAACAAAGCAGACATCATTGTTTCTGGTGGATCTGAGGCAACAGTTACTCATGCCGGTATTGGTGGTTTTAATGCAATGAAAGCACTATCTGAAAACAATGATCAGTATCTAACTGCTTCACGACCATTTGATAAAGAAAGAGATGGGTTTGTGTTGGGAGAAGGTTCTGGAACCCTAATATTGGAAGAATACGAACATGCAAAGAAAAGAGGTGCAAAAATATATGCAGAAGTGATTGGGACAGGCATGACAGCCGATGCTTATCATCTAACTGCACCACATCCGGAAGGAATCAGTGTAGAAAAAGTGATGCGAATTGCATTAGCTGAGGCGGGATTGAATACCAATGAAATTGACTACATCAATGTACATGGCACTTCTACACCATTGGGTGATATTGCGGAGTTGAAAGCTATTCAAAAAACATTTGGCGAAGATGCTTATGGAATAAATATTAGCTCCACAAAATCAATGACAGGACACCTATTGGGGGCAGCAGGTGCAATAGAATCTATAGCTGGCATATTAGCCATTCAAGAAGGGTTTATTCCACCAACAATTAATCACACAGTGAATGATCCCGATATAGATCCGAAATTGAACCTTACCTTTAACGAACCGCAACAACGAGTAGTGAATGTCGTATTAAGTAATACTTTCGGATTTGGAGGACATAATACTTCAATCATATTCAAGAAAATATAGTTCATTATTTTGTGAAATTAGTTAGACGAACCTATAATTATTTTTTCTCAAGTGACCGAGAATTTGCTAGGAGATTAAAATCACTCATTGGTTTTACGCCTTCAAATTTATCCATTTTCAAATTAGCTTTTTTTCACAAATCCACTTCTAATGCTTCGGATAAGATTATTCCATTTCAAAATAATGAAAGGCTAGAATATCTTGGCGATGCAGTGTTGGGGACAATTGTTGCAGAATATTTGTTTAAGAAGTATCCTAATAGTGATGAAGGTTTTTTGACAAAAATGAGATCAAAAATAGTCAAAAGACAATCGTTGAACAAAATTGCAGATAATATGGGATTGGATGTGATATTGTCGGAGTATAACAATACAAGGCTAAGTCGTTCGATGCTCGGCAATGCACTAGAAGCATTGGTAGGTGCTGTATATTTGGAATGTGGATATGTGAAAACCAAAAAATATATAATTAGCAAGGTCCTTCGACGATATTTGGATATTCACGAATTAGAAACCTTTGACGACAATTACAAAAGTCAGTTGTTGGAGTGGAGTCAAAAAAATGGAAAAATTGTCGGTTACAAAGTTATTGCAAAATATAAATTTGAGAAAAGAGATCGATTTAAAGTAGCAGTAATGGTAGATAACGAAAAAGTTGCTTCTGCCGACGATTTTAACAAGAAAAGTGCTGAACAATTAGCATCCGAAAAAGCAATGCAAATACTAGGCATCAAATATGACGAGAATTTTGTTATGGATGAAGCTTATAGCGAAGATGAAGATTGATATTTAGCGGATTAATTTTTTTTAAAACCTATCTTTCAATAAGTGCTAAAAATTATTGACAAATATATCATTAAGAAGTATTTAAGTACTTTCTTTTTCACTGCTTTGATGTTTAGCATGATTGCCACTATTATTGATTTTAGCGAGAAAGTTGAAAACTTCATCGAGGAGCCAGTAACCAAAAAACAAATATTCTTAGAATACTATCTCAATTTTATTCCATATATCAATGGATTGCTATGGCCTCTTTTTTCCCTTATTGCAGTTGTTTTTTTTACTTCTCGGATGGCATATAATACCGAAATCATACCGATACTTGAAGCTGGAGTAAGTTTTAATCGATTGTTAAGGCCATTTATGATCGGAGCAGGAGTGTTGGTCGTCTTACTATTGATTGGTAATCATTTTGTTATACCAAATGGAAACAAATATAGATTACATTTCTTGCATACTTATGTTTGGAAAAACGATGACAAAGGAAAGACAGAAAATATTCACATGTTCATTGGTGATGGTTCAAAAGTATTTATTAAATATTATAGAAAAAGAGATACTATTGCAAATGAAATGCGATTAGAAACCTTCAAGAATGGAGAACTGAGCAGTATTGTAGAAGCTTCAACAGCAAAATGGATGGGCTACCCCAACAAATGGCAATTGCAAGATTACAGAAAAAGAACTTTTAAAGGGCTTAAAGAATCGTTGGTTGTATCATCAAAATCATTGGATACTGTTTTAAATATAGTTCCAGAAGATTTCGTTCGCTACAATAACCAAAAAGAAATGATGCCCACCTACGAGCTGAGTAGATTTATTTCTAAAGAAAAGGAAAGAGGGCTTACTCCTACACAAAATTTCGAATTAGAAATACATAGACGAACGGCTGATCCCGCTTCAATTTTTATTCTTACTATAATTGGAGTTGCCGTAGCAGCAAGAAAAGTTAGAGGAGGGATGGGGCTTCACTTAGCAATAGGTATTGGGCTTGGTGCAGCATTTATTGTAATCTCAAGATTTTCAAACACCTTTGTTACCAACCTAAATATGCCAGCTCTAATAGGTGTGTGGATTCCGAACATTTTATTCGCCATATTAGGATTATATTTAGTGAAAAGAGCTCAGCAATAATCGAAGCATTTTCTAAAAGAAATTTAATAAAGTTGAAAACTATATAGATTTTAATAAAGTTATAATGATTAAATTTAATAAAGTATTCTTTTTGTAAATCGTTAAAGCTAATTGGTCAATTATTGTATTTTATTTCAAACAATATTTATTATCTGCTATCATTTTTAATTAAATTAGATTAGAACAATTTGTATATTTGCACTTTGTCAATCAATTCGGACAAAAGTTTATAAATGAAACTATTCAATTTATTTTCCCAAGAACTTGCTATAGACTTGGGAACTGCCAATACCCTTATTATCATGAACGACAAAATTGTCGTTGATGAACCTTCAATAGTTGCTGTTAATCGCAGAACAGGTGAAACTATAGCAGTAGGAAATCGTGCAATGCAGATGCATGAAAAAACTCATGACAATATAAAAACAATCCGTCCTTTGAAAGATGGAGTTATAGCAGATTTTACTGCTGCCGAGAGCATGATTGAAGGATTAATCAACATGATAGGAGCGAGGAAGAGATTCTTTTCTCACTTAAAAATGGTGATTTGTATTCCATCTGGTATTACAGAAGTAGAAAAAAGAGCAGTTTTTGAATCAGCAGATAAGGTGGATTCTAAAGAAACTTATTTGATACATGAACCAATGGCTGCAGCTTTGGGAATTGGATTGGATGTGGAAGAGCCAATTGGAAACATGGTGATCGACATTGGAGGTGGAACTACAGAAATCGCTGTAATTGCTCTTTCGGGAATAGTTTGTGACCAATCCATTCGTACAGCTGGAGATGAGTTCACGATGGATATCGTGAATTATATGAAAAGACAACACAATATTCTTATCGGAGAAAGAACAGCTGAGCAAATAAAAATCAATGTAGGGTCAGCATTGCCCGAATTAGATAACCCTCCAGCAGATTTTTCTGTTAATGGTAGAGATTTGATGACTGGTATTCCAAAGCAAATCACAATTTCTTACGGTGAAGTTGCTCATGCTTTAGATAAATCAATAGTAAAAATAGAAGAAGCTATTTTGAAGGCACTTGAAACCACTCCTCCAGAATTAGCATCTGATATTTATCGAACAGGTCTTTATTTGACAGGTGGAGGAGCATTACTTAGGGGGCTTGATAAGAGAATTAGCCAAAAGACAAAACTTAATGTTCATGTTGCTGAAGACCCATTGAGAGCAGTTGTTAGAGGTACTGGATTGGCATTGAAGAATACGGATAAATATTCATTCTTAATCGATAGAAAGAGCGTCTAAGTTTTAATATGCAAAATCTCATTTACCTATTCATACGGTATGGAGGCTTTATTCTTTTCCTCTTTTTAGAGGGAATTTGTTTTTATTTTGTAATTCAATACAATCAAAAACAGAAGGAAATTTATGTGAGTTCTGCAAACTCATGGGTTGGGATAGTATATGATAAATATGATAAAGTTGCTCGATTCTGGAATCTATCATCTGTAAATGATAGTCTTGCAAAAGAAAATGCAACACTTAGAGCTCAAATTAGAAATGCACAATTTGAAGCTACAATTAGAAAAGATACAAATACAATAAAAAAAGATAGTTTCATACAGCAATATACTTTCCAAGAAGCAGTTATCATTAACAATTCGATTAATCAAGCAAACAACTACCTTACAATTAATAGAGGAAGTAATAGTGGATTAAAATATGGAATGGGGGTGATTAGTTCAAATGGAATAGTAGGAATTATCAGAAGTATATCGCCAAATTTTTCATTAGTGATGTCCATATTGCATAATCAGACAAAAATAAGTGCTTCCGTTTCATCAAACAATTATTTTGGTTCGCTAGTTTGGAAGGGGTTTGACCCTAGATATATGAATTTGGATGCAATTCCAAAACATGCTACTGTCCAAAATGGCGATACCGTTCAAACAAGTGGATATTCTAATATTTTTCCAAAAGGAATTCCAATTGGTATAGTAGAAAAAGTAAATGAAAAGTCGGGATCTGGATTTTTGGATATTAATGTTAGATTGTTCAATGATTTAAGTAATTTAAAATATGTTTATGTCGTTGAAAATATATTTGATGATGAACAAAAAAAATTGGATCAACAATTAAAATGACAAACAACTTAATTGTATCAAATTCTATTCGTTGGGTAGTTATTTTTATCCTACAAGTGCTTATTCTTAAAAGTATTGTTTTAGGATGGAATGGGTTCAATTATATAAGTATTCTAATGTATCCAATGGTAATTATGTTATTGCCAGTAGATTTGCATGTTACTATTGCTATCGTTATCAGCTTCGTATTAGGTATTTTGATTGATATTTTCTATGGTTCTTTGGGCGTACATGCTAGTGCTAGTGTGTTCACTGCATTTATTCGCCCAATTGTTTTGAATTATTATGAGCCCAAGGGTGGTTATGCTCTCAATTATGCCCCTTGTAAGAAAAAGTATGGATTCAATTGGTTTTTAAGATATAGTTCAGTTTTGTTGTTTTTGCATTTGTTTTTCTATTTTTCAGTGGAGGTTTTTACATTTGTATATATTGGAGAAATATTATTGAAAACCATTTTGAGTTTTATATTTTCTATTGTTTTCATCATCATGTATCAATTTTTATTCGATCCAGAATATTAATCAGTGAGTACAAAAGATATATATCAAGATAGGCAGATTGTAATAAAGGTTGCAATAATTGTTGCAGCATCATTATTGATATTGAAAGCAGCTCAAATTCAATTATTCGACCATTCTTATCAAAATAGAGCTGAATCAACTACAATTGAAAAAAATATTATTTACCCCTCAAGAGGTTTAATTTATGATAGAAATAACAAACTGTTGGTCAATAATAAAGCCATGTATGACCTAATGGTGACTTATAGGCAAGTCAATCCAGCAATGGATACCCAAAAATTTTGTAAATTATTAGGTATTGATACAGCAACATTTCGACAAAACCTTGAAAAAGATTGGAAAAGTGGTAGGTTTTCTAAATCAATCCCTTTTGAATTTTTACCCAATATTTCAGCAGAAACGTATGCAAGATTCCAAGAGAGTCTTTATGAATTTCCAGGATTTTTTATTCAACTAAAGAATGTTCGTGGCTACCCACTGAATAGTGCTGCACAGATATTTGGCTATATTGGAGAAGTAGATCAGCAGAAGATCGATGCAAGTAAAGGGCTTTATGTAAGAGGAGATTATATCGGCATCACTGGAATTGAAAAATCTTACGAATCACTTTTGGCTGGGAAAAAAGGTATTGAATATATCTTGAAAGACAATTTGGGAAGGCTAGTTGGTCCTTACAAAAAAGGGTCTTTGGATTCTCAAGCAATTTCAGGAAAAGATTTGATCGTATCGCTAGACATTGGCTTACAACAGTTTGGTGAGGAATTATTAAAAAATAAATCAGGAAGTATTGTTGCTATCGAACCAAGTTCGGGAGAAATTCTTACAATGATAACAGCACCAACATTCGACCCGAACTTACTTTCTGTTGATAATCCAAATAGGAATAAAGAGATTCAGAAGTTATTAGCCAATGAATACAAACCGATGTTTGATAGGAGTGTGATGGCAAAATATCCACCAGGTTCTATATTTAAGACAGTAGTTGGTTTGGTTGGTTTGCAAGAAGGAGTTTGGGATGCCTCAAATTATGTTTATTGTGGAGGTGGATATTGGAATGGAAACAAGCTCCAAAAATGCCATAGACATGTTTCCTGTAGCAATATTAGTTTGGGGATTCAGCATTCTTGCAACACCTATTTCTTTACAGAATTTAGAAGAATAATTGATAAATTTGGCTATACCAATCCACAAAAGGGACTGGATGTTTTCTCGGACTATTTATACAAATTTGGTTTTGGTCGCCCCTTAGGAATAGATTTTCCGAACGAAAATAAAGGCAATGTACCTACTTCAGCTTATTTCGACAAAGTTTATCCAAAGGCAAAGGGTGGCTGGAGAAGTCCAGGAATCATATCAATAGGAATTGGTCAAGGGGAAATTCAATTGTCAACTATTCAGATGGCTAATCTTGCAGCAACGATTGCCAATAGAGGATATTTTTTTACTCCCCATTTGGTGAAAACGATTAAAGATGGTGGAAAAATTGATGAAAAATATACTCAAAAAAGATCAGTTGGGATTGATCAACATAATTTTGAAGTGATTATTGACGGTATGGAAGGGGTAGTGTTAGCTGGTACTGCAAAGAATGCTTACATACCTGATATTCCGATTTGCGGAAAAACAGGAACAGTGCAAAACCCACACAACAACAAAAAAGACCACTCCGTATTTTTTGGATTTGCCCCAAAAGTTAATCCCAAAATTGCTATTGCCGTATATGTGGAATTCGGAGGATGGGGAAGAGATTTTGCAGCACCTATTGCAAGTCTTATGATGGAAAAATATTTAAGAGGTTATATTTCTGAAGGTAGGAAGAAATGGGAAACTAAAATGAAAGAAGCAAAACTGGTGAATTACGAATAACCGGCTACTTTTCCACTAAATTCAGACCAACCAACCCCACAATAATAAATCCTACAAATATCAATTTCCAAATTGATATATTTTCATTAAAATAAAAATAACCAATTGCTATTACGATAATAGCACTACTCCCAGCCCAAACAGCGTTTGTCCATCCCATTGGCAAATACTTCAAAGCACTAGTGAGTAAGAAGAAAGATAAAATATAAAATGCTGCGGCTAGAGAAAATGTTGCTTTGTTGCTAAAGCCATTCGACAATTTCATCAAAGTGATTGCAATGGATTCTGCCACAATAGTTAATATCAAGAATATCAATCCTTTCATACACTATTTTAATAATTTATCCTATCTCTTCGGCTTCTCTAGCCTTCATTTTTTCAGCATTTTCGGCTACTTGAAGTGCTTCAATGATTCCGATAATATCACCTTCCATTATTTGATCCAAATTATAAAGGGTGAGGTTGATTCTATGGTCAGTCACTCTATTCTGAGGATAATTGTAGGTTCGGATTTTATCAGATCTATCGCCTGTTCCGACCAAAGAACGACGTTGGGCAGCTTGTTCTGTTTGATTTTGTAGTTTTTGAGCATCTTTAAGGTTCTGATAAAGCCTTTGCATCGCAATTTCTTTATTTTGATGTTGAGATCTACCCTCCTGACATTCTGTTACGAATCCTGTAGGTAGATGCGTTATCCTAACAGCAGATTCTGTCCTATTGACGTGTTGACCACCAGCACCACTTGCCCGATAAACATCAATTCTTAAATCTTCTTTTCGAATATTAATCTCTTCTTCTTCGAATTTTGGCATCACAGCAACAGTTGCGGCTGAGGTATGTACCCTACCTTGAGATTCTGTCTTTGGTATTCGCTGCACTCGATGTGCCCCAGATTCGAATTTCAGCTTTCCATATACATTTTCGCCTACCACTTCAATAATTATTTTGCTATAGCCACCCGATGAGCCTTCGTTGACAAACAATATATCAGTTTTCCATCGTTGATCTTCAAAAAATCGGGAATACATTCTAAATAAGTCTCCAGCAAATATACTTGCTTCATCGCCACCCGTACCAGAGCGAATTTCAAAGATTACATCTTTCGAATCATCGGGATCTTTTGGTATTAACATTACTTTAATTTCTTCTTCTAGTTTTTCAAATTCAGGAAGAAGCTCTGCTAATTCTTCTTTTGCCATTTTTCTCATTTCATCATCGTCATCTGACAAAAGTTCTTTTGCATTTGCAATGTTGGCATTCAGATTTTGATAATATTTGTAGGCACTTACAAGTGGTTCTAAATCCCGATATTCTTTGTTAAGTTTTGTAAATTTTGACATATCTGAAACAACTTCAGGATTTGAAAGCTGTTCTTCTAAATGTACAAACCGTTCGTAAATTGTTGATAATTGAGCGACCATAGGTGCTGAAAATTCTGATTTTAATATAAAGTGCTGATAATCAAACTCTAATACAAATATTTGAGTTGAGCTTTGCAATTGGTGGGCAAAGATACAAGGAATCCAGTTATTTAGCTAATGTTTTGAATTGTTCAATTTCTGAATATAAATTTTGTAAGTCTGCTTCTGTTATTGCAATAGCATGTTCAATAACTTGAATTTGTCGGAATAGGTTTTTCAAATATTGAATCTCTATTCCACTTTTTTGCGAAAGTAATATAATACTATTTTCATTCGAAATGTCTTTTTGCAAAAATCCATACCTTTCTTTTAGAAAATTGAAAAAATACCTCAGTCGAATTATTGCAATTTGCTTATGATTGTTATTATTAAAATATAGTGCACCCATATTTTTAATGAATGCCAATGCTGAATTTGACGGATGCGGTAAGACTTTAATTGGATTTTGTCTTCGTTTTGCAAAAAAGAAAATATACAGAAGTATTGAACATATTGATAAAAACCATGCCCAAGAAAGTGATGCATTCGAAATGATGTATTGTATAGGATTTTTTTCGAAGTTTTTATTGAATTGGTAGCCTGAATAATTTCTGTTATCGAAATATATTTTACCATTTTGCAAAACAGAAAAAGCATTGGAGGAATAATCTAATACTGCTCTGTTTTTTAGGAAATAGTTTGTAAAAACCAAGGGTGTGGTATGAATATAAATTGCTCCTTTACCATAACCAAACCCAAAAAAATTGCAGAAAGAATCTTGCATCACTCCTAGCTTATCGAATCGAAAACTGCTGGATTTCCATAATTCTCTTTCTGGCAAATAGGGGAAGGTATATTTGATTTTATGGTATTTATCTCTCACATATAGTTGAATTGGTTGGCTACTTCGTAGTGGATATTGTAGATTGATTCGAATAATCGAGTCCTCATAGTTTTCATAATTAGTCCAATGCCTAATATGGTTATTCGGATAAAGGGAAATAAATAGAGAATCACTAATATTGAAGGATGAAATAAAAACACGGTTTCCCTTTTCTACAAATCGTTTGAGTGATTTTATTTCCTTATTATCTAAGAAAAGATCATGACCAATATAGATGTAATTTGCATTGGTTTCGTTTGTGTCCAATGTTCTTGAAATGAATTTATCTACCGTAACGAATTGTTTATCAGGGAAATAGCTGTCTAATAGTTCTTGTGCGACATAAGTTCCATAAGGGTCTTTGGAGGTAGCGGACAACGAAACAAACCAATTGTCGCCTATCATATTTTTTATTATAAAGTACAATCCGATGATTAAAGCAATCAGAATTGCACCAAATATAACTGCCCTTTTATTACCCATTTTGCCCTAATGTTTTATAAAAGGTGAGAAAATCGAGTTGTAATGCCTCAAATGTAGTCTTATCTAATGGTTTGTTTCCAAACCAATATTTTTCATATTTATTAATTAATGTTTTTAAATTATTATGAAAATCTGTTTTTTGACATTCTAATAAGTATGCTTTGTTGGTTTTATATCTTTGCCACACGATATAATTTTTGTTATTTAATATTTGGATAACTTTCAAAAAATATAGTCTGATTGCAAGATTATACTGGTTTTGGTCAATTGCATTTTTGATTAATGACTCTAATTCGCTAATGGGCAAATTCACTTCTGCTTCTTCGATGGAAATATTTAGTTTCTCAATTACATCATTAGGTATTTTTCGATAGTGTATATACCATTTTAAGGCAAAATAAAACAACAATCCTATCAAAAGTAGAATACCAACAAATTTTAAAATGGGAGCAAAATTTGGAAAATTAAAATTCTTGTTTTCCTTTTTCTTTTTTGGTTGTTCATTTTTAATTGTTGCATAGTCTTCATAATTCAAATCTTTTGTCAAAGACCTCCACTTAATAGTGTCTAATGGCTTATAAATATAGTCAGGCAAAGGTGGAGCAGGAAGAAAATCAGCCTCTTCATCATACTCTATTGTTGACTCATCTTCATAAGGTGGATCATCATCATTTTGTTCATCTTCAATTAATCGATACCATGAAGTATCTTGCTGGACATCAATAGATTGCAATGTGTCGCTATCCTGTTGCGCCAATAAGGATTGAAATATACTGAAAAATAATATGATTAAAAAGTGTTTCACCCTGCATTAAATTGATTCATTGCTGCGGTTAGTCCGATTGTTCCAAAGATAAGTACTGCATCTGAAGCTTTTTGCAAAATGAATGGAATTATTTTCATTTCATCATCATTCCATTTTCCTAATACATAATCAGATTGTCTTCCTTTGAAAAAATTGTTTCCAACGCCCAACCTCATTCTTGCATAATCTTGATTACCAAGCAGTTGATCAATGCTTTTCAATCCATTATGCCCACCATCACTTCCTTTTGCTCTAATTCTTAACTTTTCGAAGGGTAAGTTGATATCATCTGTTATTACTAAAAGATTTTCTTGAGCTACCTTGTTTTGCTGAAGCCAATATCTTACTGCTTTTCCACTCAGATTCATATAAGTAGAAGGTTTCAATAGAATGAAAGTTCTACCCTTATGCCTGAACTCAGCAATGCTTCCAAGATGTTGGACACTAAAGGAAACATTGAAAGATGCAGCCAAAGCATCCAAGACCATGAACCCTATATTATGCCGAGTGAAAGCATATTCAGCACCAATGTTCCCTAATCCGACTATCAAATATTTCATAATAAAACAAATAGATTTTTATACAGTGTTTTCAATATCATCCAAAATGGATTTGATTTTTTTTCTATTATTTCTTTCTTCAATCCAAGATGGAGGAGCCGCTCTTTCTCTACAATTTTCTATTGGGCACCTTTCACAAGTAATATTTACGACTTTACTTGGAATAGAAGGATCATCTGCAAAACGAATGATTTTCTTCATTTTTTCTTCTATTTTAATACCAATAGTTACACTCACATTTCTATTAGGCATTGTGTTATGCCCCTTACGAGCCACACTAATACATAGATATTCATCGCAAGATTGGTGATAAATAGATCTTTGAATGGCTACCACATTGCCTTTAAAATTATTTTCACTTTGTTGTTGCTTGAGGTTGTCAAATATCCAAGATGATACCCATCGTTTGCAGTAAGTTTCGTCTAATCCATTCGAATGTGGATAATGGTGTCTATTAAGATGCAACTCTTTATCCATGAATAGTTTGTCTGTCAATGTGTTATGAACCATTCTAAAGAAAAATAACTTATCCAAGCCAAAGAATTTTGGCAATATATTTCCTCTTTGAAAAAATATCTCTGCCGAAACGCCATAATATTCTATAATTTGCAACAATGCTTTTCCGTTCCAAGTTGTGTTTTTGAACAAACTATTCAATTTTTCCTTAGCCGATTCTCTATTGACTAAAAGTGCTACCGAAAAGTAATTTGCCTTAAAATTATTCAAAACCACATCGAAAGATATAGGATTAGTCAATGTAGCAGTTTTGGAATGTTCGTGAAGGTTTAGGTAAGAAAATCCAATTTCTTTACCTAATTGAAATGCTTTCTGCGAATCGGACAAGCCAGTTTGAAGTAAGAGAGTGTTCGTTTTTGACACCCATACGGATCTTAAATGTGCTAATTCTTTATAATTGCTCAACCCGTTTTCGATAATTTTATAATGATATTGTTTGGTCAGAATTTCTTGAAGGTTCCGAACAGAAACTGGAAAGTTTTTATTTATATTGTTTTCAATAATAAATTCATCTACAGCTTGTTCTATATCTTCAAAGTAATTGTAATGAAGCTCTTGGTAAGCTCTCATAGCTGCAAAATAAAAATTGTCGGCACTAAGTGCATAATTTCTAGCTATTCCAACTAATGCTGCAATGAATGCACCGACTCTTGCTGGAGCATCAGCAATGATTTCAATAACCTTAATTAGTTCTATACCAAATAATTCTAAAGGTAGTTCATTTAAAAAATTGGAACTCAGCAATTCGCCAATAGGAGCAAGATTGCGTTTTAACTCGTGGTTGCAGAGCTCCTCTTCTGTAGTGTTCAAGGCATTTGCCAACAATAATATTTTATCTGATTTTGGGAATTTTTTTCCCTTTTCAATTTCATTGAGGTATGAAATAGACAATCCTGACTTTTTGGATAAATCTGAAAATGACAAAGATTTTTCTATCCTAAGTTGCCTTACTTTCAGACCAAAAATTATTTTATTGTCTATCTGTTTATTATTCATATATTCAAATACTAGAAACTCCAGATTGTCGTTATGCAAAAGTTTTATAGCCAAGAATATTTGTACGACAAAATACAAGAATTGATTTGTAATTGTTAACAGCCAATTAACAATAATGATACAGGAGAACTTTAAAATTTTGTTATTTTTGTGGTTTGTTCTATAAAACCTTAAATTTTTTAATTTTTATTCAATTATGAAAAATAAATTTATTTACACCCTGCTATCACTTTTTTGTGCTTCATATCTTTTTGCCCAAAAAACAGATCCAGTCCTTTTTACTGTTGAAAACAATCCCGTTCATGTTTCCGAATTCAAATATATTTATTCAAAAACGAATGGAGATAAGGCAGATTTTTCTAAAAAATCTTTAGAAGAATATTTAGATTTATATACCAAGTTCAAACTAAAAGTTCAGAAAGGCAAAGATTTAAAATTGGATACTTTGGATTCTTACAAAAAAGAACTTGAAGGCTATCGCCAACAATTAGCTGGTTCTTATTTGATAGACAAAGAAGTTACCGACAAATTGGTTGAGGAGGCGTATCAAAGAACTAAAAAAGATGTAAGTATCAGCCATATTTTCTTTTCTTGCGAAAAAGATGCGCCATCTCGAGACACATTAGCTGTATATTCGAGAGCAATGGATGCAAAAAGAAGATTGGATAGTGGCACTATTTCGTTTGAAGACTTAGCAAAAGAGGTGTCAGATGATAAATCGGCGAAAGAAAATGGCGGATTGCTCGGTTATCTTACTGCAATGTTGCCTAATGGATTCTATAGTTTAGAAAACGGAATTTATGCTTTGGGCAAAGGTCAGGTATCGGCACCCATTCGAACAGATTTAGGTTATCATCTCATAAAAATAAATGACATTAGAGATGCAAGAGGTGAAGTGGAGATTGCACATATTTTAGTAAGAAAGAACGAATTACAATCTTATGAATTAGGGAAATTGAAAATTGATAGTTTGTATGGATTGTTGCAAAACGGAAGCAATTTTGAAGAACTTGCTAAAATGTTTTCTGAGGACAAAGCAACTAGTTCTAAAGGTGGCTATGTAGGCGTTTTTGGCATAAATAGATATGAGAAGCCTTTCGAAGATGCTGCATTCGCTTTAACAAAAGATGGAGAATACTCAAAGCCTTTCAAATCTACTGCTGGCTGGCACATTTTGAAAAGAATAAGTAAAAAAGATATTCCAAATTTTGATATAGCTAAAAGAAGATTAAAACCATTGGTTTTAAAAGATGGAAGACATGAATTGTCTAAAAAAGCTTTAATTGCAAAAATTAAAAAAGAGAATAATTTCGAGGTATATCCAAATGTTGTTTCGGATTTTGCAAAGACATTGAATAGCGAAGAGTTCTTATCGCATAAATGGAAATCTCCAGAAGCTAGAAATAATAAAGTTGCATTCAAATTGGCGGACAAAAGCTATACAGTAGCAGATGTGGCAGATTACATGGAAAAATCTGGTAGAAGAAGGTTGTCCATGAATAAGGAAATACCAATGGAAGAAGCTACTAATTCGTTATTTAATGAAATGATCGACGAAACATGTGTGAAATATGAAGAGGGAATGTTAGAAAAAAGGTATCCAGAATTCAAATCGTTGATGAGAGAATATGAAGAAGGAATTTTATTATTCGAGGCAACGAAAAATATTGTTTGGGATAAAGCTTCTGCAGATACAGTTGGACTTCAACAATATTATGACGCCCACAAAAATGCTTATAAATGGGATGATAGAGCAGTTGTAAAGCAATACACCATAAAAGATGCTTCAAAAGTAAGAGTGAAAGAGGTGCAAGATTTTGTGAAAAAGAATGATTCTGAAAAAGTGTTGGAGCGATTTAATGAAAAAGACAAAGAAACATTGCTGGCGGTTCAAGATAAGACCTTTGAAAAAGGTAGAAATAAAGTAGTGGATGCTACTACATGGAAAGAAGGAGAAATGAGCCAAATTGAAACCGACCCTAGAGGTAGATCTGTTGTATTTTATGTGGTTGAAAAAATATTACCAAGTTCATTAAAATCATTGAATGAAGCTAGAGGATATGTTGTAGCTGATTACCAAGATTTTCTTGAAAAAAAATGGGTAGAAGAATTACAATCTAAATATAAAGTAAAAGTAAATAAAGATGTTCTGGAGAGCTTAATTAAAAAATAAAATCCTTTTCTTTACTTAAAAGCCTGTAAACCAATTGGTTTACAGGCTTTTTTGTTTTGAGAAATTTTTCATTACAAACTTTCCAAAAACTTAATAAGAGCATTCCTTTCCGTCTTACTTAATTTTCTAAAATTTTCTTTACTATTTTCTGATTCACCACCATGCCACATAATTGCTTCTTCTAATGTACTTGCTCTTCCATCGTGAAGATAATTAGCGTTATTGCCACCAACTGTTTTGGTTAGCCCCACACCCCAAAGTGGAGGCGTTCGCCATTCTTTACCATTGGCATCAAACTCTTGTCGATTATCCGCCAAACCATCGCCCATATCATGAAGTAAAAAATCAGAATATGGAAATATGATTTGATTGCTTAAAAAAGCATATTCTGAGTGCTGTCCTGTAATAAATTTTGGATGATGACAAGTACCACACTTTATTTGTAAAAACAATTTTTTACCACTTCTTACCGTTGGGTCTGTCGTATTTCTTCTTTTAGGAACGGCAACAGATTGTGGGTAAAAGGTTGCTGATTTCAAAGTGAGATCATCTATTTCTGGGTCATCATTTGAAGCATCATATTGTTGCTGACCAAAGCTACTTTCTGTTTTGAAATAAGGATTGGTTATTCCCATATCTTGGTTATATGCAGCTGCAGTTTGTTGTATCAGGTTGGGTTGACCTGCTTTCCACCCAAATCTACCTATTGCAATCACAGCATTTTGATAATCCCATACTCTATTTGCTTTTCCAGAGATTCCATCATTATTTGCATCATTTTGGTCTTCAATTGCCAACAGGTCGCTTTCTTTTATTGCTTCTACTAATCCTAAACCAATTATTGGAGGTGCAATTCTGGGAGAATACAAAACGTTTTGAGGCAAAGCTACATAAGAGTTTATAAATGTGAAATTTGGCTTTGATAACTTTATCTGTTCGCCATCTAAAAAGGTTTGGATTTCCTCAATTTTATTCCAAGATAACTTTGCTTCGGGGTTTTTTCCAAAAATGGCTTTTGTTTGTAACTGCCCACCAAAATTTGGAACAGGATTGGGTTCGCCATGATTACCAGCACCATCAATACTCAAACGAATTAGTAACCCTCTTAAATCATTAAAATCATTTGGAAATGGAGATCTTCCATTCGAAACATGGCAGTTTTCACAAGAGTTTTGATTAAAAATAGGACCTAAACCACCATTAATTGTGCTTGGAGCAGTGACGAAAATATCACCAAATGCCTTATCTGAACTTCGATGCAATTCTAGTTCCAAGGCACTAAGGTTAGCTGCAGGTTGTTGGAATCCTTGAATGTAAGATCCAGTAATGCTGGTTTCACCTCCAAGTTTTAAGTCCTCGTCAGCTTGAATGTTAACTTCATCCTTTAATTGACAACTAAAAATAATTAATATTCCTAATGACAATAAAAATTGAACTAATTTCATAATTATAGATTTGAAATAATTGGCAAAACCTCACTTTCTAGAGTTAGTTGTAAAGCCCTAACTTTTTGTTGTGCATTTTCTACACTGGGTTTTGCATTAAATATAGCTGATGTAAAAGTTCCTTGAATAGATTCTATTGCAAGAATTGCTGCATCCAACTCTATTTTTACTTTTTGATCTAGTTTTGAATTTTGATTTGCAACAATACTTGAAATACCCAAACCAAATGAGTTTTTATAAATTCCTAAGTAAACATTTTTTATACTTCTTATATTATTGGCAAAATCTTGTTTTGAGTTCGAACTAAATCTGCTTTCTTCTAAATTTGCATTTTGCTGACTTAATGGGTCATTTATTTTCCCATTAGCCACCTCATCTGCTATTACGACCAATCCATTCATAACTTCTTCAAGTGCAGATTTTTGCGAAGGATAAATATTGTTTCCAACATCGCCAGCATTGATAACGTTTGCTATAAAATTTTTTTGATCAGGTTTCCAAGCATAATATAATTGTTGAGTAGCTCCTTCCAAACTTTGAGCACAGGCTTTTAAATATTCAAATTGCCTTGTAGTAAATTGATTTACAGCTTTTTGACCATCAATACCAAAAATCAAGTATTCAATAGTATGAAAACCTTTAAGTGTGCCATCCAAACCATCGATGTATGCCTTATTTAATTGGTTCGAACTAGACAACACTGCATCCAAATCGGGTTGATTGACGGGCCAACTATCAATGGATGGGTCAATTCCTTGCTGGTCAACTGGTCCGAACAAGAAGCCTTCGGATAATTCCCAAGGAATTCTAGCGGCTCTCCAAGCATTTTTTGCAAATAATAGATTATCATCAGTTGGGTTTGCTTCTAATTGAGTCAAAGCGTTGACCAAATCAATAGTTTTGGCATCGAGATCGGCATAAGTGGCTAGGATAACATCGTTGCCAAGGTTGAGCAGTAGATTTTTATAATCTGTTTTTTTATCAATAGTTTCTTTATTGCATGAAATTATGATGAAAAAAGAAATGGAAAACAAAAAAAGATTAACTTGTTTCATAATTTATTTATTGTAAATGTATTAGAACTCAAATGCAAAGCCAGTAATAAATGTTTTTTCGAGCACTCCTCCTTTAATACTTGTTGGAGCTGGTGCCCCAACCTTTCTAATCGTATATTGAGCTTTTAGATGTACCTCGTCAATTATTTTATAAACTGCCCCAACTGTCAATGATTTTCTTTCCCATCTTGGATTATTGAAAATTATCCCTTCTGTTGCAAACTGAGAATCGTAATAGTCATATCGACAATATAAAATCCCATTCTGTTTTGTTTTTTTTAAAAAAAAGCCATTGTTACCTAATATGGAAAATTGAGATTCTAAGAATCCGCCTAAAACAGCTGCTCCAACTGGTGTTCGTTTCACATTTAAGTTATTTGATAAATTTCTGTTCTGATTGGATAGGGATTCCGAATTCCCTAATGCTCCATAAAAGAGCATACCATTTAAGGAAATAAATGATTTATTATAAATTAGATGCAATTCGGTCATACCAATTGGAGTCAGAACCTTTAAGTCTGGTTTGGGCCTATTATTTGAGGTCGTTCTGCTTCCGTAAGCGGCTAAACCAAACATGCAATTGTTATTTATTGAGAAATCCAGCCTTCCACAAAATGCAAAATTTTCTGCATTCACCATTTCGAATCTTCTTTGGTTTCCCCTTTTAATCCAGTTTGCAGAATTAAAATTACTATTATCTAATCCATTTACAATTGCAAAATGATATAGCCATAATTTTTGCTTTCCCCAAAAACCACTTAACAAAAAGCCATTTTCTGTCCAGTTTTCAGGAAGGATTTGTGTTTCCATTTCCGAATTTACTGCCGTTGGATAATCTGTTGGCTCGTCTCTTTTAAACATCAGTGCGAATGGAACTTTAATTCTTCCAACCTTTAGCAAAGTATTTGTGTTGATATTAAATTCAAGGTTCATTTGCTCTAATAGAACTTCTCCACCTTTGCTCACTTCATATTCAAATTCGCCAAACTCTTCAAACCGATCAAATTCAATATCTACTCCAGTTCCGCCATGTTCTATTTCAATTTCAGAGTTTAATTTTATTTTTTGATTCCAGCGATAACCCAAATCAAGTATAAATCGTTCATTGTCAATGGCATTTCTCTTTACACTATCTGTTTGCCAATTGAAATTATAATAGTTCATTGCACCATAACCCGATAGTGAAAACTTACTTATTTTCTCTAACATTTGTGAGTTTGGAATGGAATCAATCTTTGAGAATAGAGTAAAAGGGAACAAACAAATAATTAAAATACTCTTTATTAACATAATTGAAAATAGCTAAATAATTCACAAAGATATTATTTATATTTAGACTAATTCTAATTAATAAAATTTTTTTGAGTACTGCATTAAAAAAAAGATATTTTAGTATTAAATAGAAATAATGAAGTTAGAGATTTAGAAAATGAATTATGGAGATGAAATTATTCAATAAAAATTAATATTTCAAAATAAAAAAGCCATTAACTCTTTAGAATTAATGGCTTTTTTATTAGCACAAATATATGAAAACTACATTCCTAGAAATTAGGACAATAAACGTTTCTAGATTCAGGTCCGCACATTTTATAAATCAGTGCGAATTCAAAACCACCATTATATTGAGATGCAGTTTTTAAGCTAGATACGTTCAAGTCGTAGCTAAACCCGACTGCAAAATCATTGTAATCAAATCGAGTGGATAAAATGAAAGCATCTGCAAGAATTCCACCTCCAGATCCATCAGTAGCTTTATATCTATTCGCTAGTCTCAAGAAAGTACCAATTTGGAAGGATTGATTATCCCAACCATTTGGGTTGGTTAATTGAAACTTAAATGATGTTCCAGCATTCACCTCCAAAGATGGTCCTTGTATGAATGTTACAATGCCTGGAACCAATGAAAATCTATCTGACAATTGGAATTCTCCACCAGCATGTAACGTGAACTTTGACCAAAGTGGATGGAATTTGTTTTTGTCGAAAGATTGATTTGCTCTATTCAAGTGACTGTATGCACCTCCTACATAGAAATTGTTGTATTCATCAAACACTGAAAACCACAACAAACCTGCAGATACATCAGCAAATAAGAAATTGTCTCTATTTAGAAATTGTTCGTTTGATGGCAAATTTCCATTAAAAGTTCCATTATCATTTTGTTCGCCCCATTGAGCTTTGAAAAAGTCAATACTTCTTTGTGAAACCCCTACTTCTGCTCCTGCTACCAAGAAGTGACCACTATTTCTATCGCCACCCATTTGTTTGCTATAAGAACCAGACAATCTTGCTTGCAATGTGCTGAAATTTACTTGACCAGCTTTATCCCCCCAAAGTGTTCCTCCAAAACCCATATAATCATATCTTCCTATCGGAACTCTTTGGTCATAAGAAGCAGAATACGTATTATATGCATTTGATCGCAAAACAGAAGCCCACTGATTTCTGTAATTTGCTACAAACCTACTTTTACAGTTCATTACTCCCGTCATTGCAGGATTGAGATTGAGCGGAGACATATAAAACTGTGAAAAGTGAATATCTTGAGCCTCTGCTCCTAAAGAAATTGTTAGCAACAAACCAACAACAAATAATTTGTTAAAAAACTTCATAAGCATCATTTTTTAAAACATCAACAAGCAAATAGGTTTTCGTTTGAGTGTTGAATTACAAAGGTAGTTTTTTTAGTTATAATAAATAACAAATTTTAAGCTATAATTTTTATTAATTGACAAATATAATTGTTCAGATACGTTGTTTGATGAAAACGCTGCTTTTGATTCAAAAGTATTTATCAAAAATAATATCCAGCAATACAAAGTATTAATAAATATATATACTGGATTGTAAATTTATTATATAAATTGAAATTTCACTATTTTTAGTCAAAATTTTTAATAAAAATAATTTTGTAAAAAAAATATATTTTAACAATTGAGTTATAGACAAATGTATCATTTTTTCACAAACTATTCAATTTCAAACAATTTTACATGAAATATAATTTTATTATCATCTTGCTTGGGTTTCACACATTAATTTTTTCTCAAACCTACTTTCAGCAAAAAGTAGATTATAATTTGAATGTAACCCTCGATGACCAAAAACATCAATTGAAAGTTATTGCAAAAATAAACTATCATAATAATAGCAAGGATACATTATCTGTAATAAAACTGCATTTTTGGGCGAATGCACATCAATCTCAAACGAATAGTCCATTAGCTCAGCAACTATTAGAGAAAAACAATATAGATTGGTATTTTGCTAAAGACAACCAATTAGGTGGTTATTCTAAAATAGATATTACTGTTCAAAATAAAAAGTTGACCTGCGATTTTGAAGATGCAAGTAAAGAAATTGGGACTATAAAGTTACCTGAATTGCTTTACCCGAATTCTTCAGTTCAACTCCAGGTTGAATACGAGCTAAAAATACCATTTTTAATATCAAGATTGGGTCATGTGAATAACGAATATGCCATATCGCAATGGTATCCTAAGCCAGCTGTGTATGATAGAAACGGCTGGAATACAATGCCATACCTCGATCAAGGCGAATTTTATTCTGAGTTTGGTGATTATATAGTTCAAATTACATTTCCAGAAAACTATATAGTTGCTTCTACAGGAAGTTTAGAATCAGAAATTGAGAAAAACTGGATCAGTAACATTGTAAATGAATCCGAAACCGACAGATTAAAAAGAACTGGGCAAAATGGCAAACAAAAAACAAAAAAGATTAAAACTATAACATTTTCAGCAAAGCAAGTTCATGATTTTGCATGGTTTGCAAGTGAAAAATACATTGTCAATCATTCTATTGCAAAACTAAAAAGTGGAAAGGCTATAGATGTTTATAGTTATTATTATCCAAGTAGTGGCAAAATTTGGCACAAATCTACTTCGTTTGCAAGTCGAGCTATTCAATTTTTTTCCGATGAAATAGATGAATACCCTTATCCTCAGATTTCGGTAGTTAATGGCGATTTGAAAGCTGGAGGCGGAATGGAATATCCCATGATTACTTTATTATCTAATGTGTCGGATGCATCTGGTTTAGATCAGATAATTGCACATGAATTAGCACACAATTGGTTTTATGGGATTCTTGCATCAAACGAAAGAAGACATCCTTGGATGGATGAGGGATTCACTTCATTTTATGAGCAAAAGTATATGAAGAATTTCTATAAAAACAACAATAGCCAACTTCCATTTTTCATGCATAAAAGTGGAGATTATCAGGACCATCAGGTTTTTCATAGACTTATGACCTATAAAAACGAAGAAGAGCCTGGCAATCAATCTTCTGAGGTTTATTCAAGATTGGGGTATCTGAATGCAGCGTATTCAAAACCAACAATTTGCTTAGAAATGTTGGAAGATAAATTGGGTAAGGACAAATTCAAAAAATGTATTCAAAATTATTTTGAACATTGGAAATTCAAACATCCTTCGCCAATGGATTGTGAGCAATCATTGGGTGAGTTGGCAGGAGAAAACATCAATTGGCTTTTTGATGATTGCCTAATGAGCAATAAAAAAATGGATATAGGAATAAAAGATATTACATATAAAAATAATAATTGGCAAGTGGAACTCAGAAATAATGGCGATGCAAGGATGCCAATCCCAATTACATTAATAGATAAGGATAATAAATCAAAAAAAATCTGGGTTGACCCTTTCGCAAAGGATACCATATTGCATCTAAAAGATAATGAAATAAAAAAAGTAAAAATTGATGCGGAAGGAATCTCAATTGACAATAATATTAACAATAATGCTTATACACGAAAAAGTTGGTTCAATTGTTCAAGCCCTTGGTCGATATCTATTTTGCCGAAAATTATTCACCCCAATCACCACAATTTATTTCTGACACCAGTCCCTGCATTCAATAATAATGACAAACTTATGCTTGGTTTGGCAGCTTACAATGATTTCATTCCTTCCAAAGATTGGGAGGCTTATGTGGTGCCATTATATTCTTTCAAAACAAACTCATTAATTGGAATGGCTGGTGTTGAAAGATATTTATATCCAAATAAAAGTGTATTCAATACAATTCATTTTGGAACGAATTATCAATCTTTCCATTACAATACAGACAAATATTATAACTATTTCGATAGATATCATCGAAGCCATTCATGGATAGAAGCATCCATTGAAAGTCAAAAACAATCTTTGAGTTTCAGTATAAACAATACACTAATTTACCAACATTTTGGTGAAGGAATTGACTTCAACACCAAAAAATTTGAGTATAAAATCAGGAATTACTATGTAAATGAATTTGCGATTAACTATCATTTAAAATCGGCTCTGAATCCATTTTCTGCAAAAATATCTTTTCAGCAAGGCGATGGTTTTTTAAAAGCATTTGCACACCTATATCAAAACATCAAATATGCAAAACCCAAAAAGGGCTTGAATGGCGACATTCAGATTCATTTGTTTGCAGGTGCTTTTATGAACTATGGTAACCCAGAAGCAGCAGTCAATTTTAGAATGAGTGGTACCACGGGGTTTGAATATTTCCAAAAAGATTACAGGTATGAATATGCTATGATTGGCAGAAATGAAAACAAAAACTCGTTTTGGAGCCAACAAATCTTTATGCAAGATGCTGGACTAAAAACACTTAGTAATTTAGGAAGTTCCAGTAAATATGCTGTTGGATTTGGATTCAAAGATGGCATTCCTTTGCCATTGCCGATTCAATATTATTTCGATGCAATGATTTACCCCGATTATGATTTTAACACCCAAAAATTTAAAGCCAATATCGCTTATTCGGGTGGATTGTCGTTGGTATTGTTAAAAGATCAGATCGAAGTATATTTTCCAATATTTGATAGTCAGAATATTAAGGATAATTTATTGCTACAAGATAGAATTAAATTCTTACAAAAAGTAACGTTTTTGTTCGATTTCAAAAAATGGAATCCTTATGAATTTACTCGAAATATTAGTTTTTGATGTTCGATTCTTTAATAATATATAGGGGTCTATTTCTTAAGTCGTGATTCATTCTTGAAATATATTCCCCAATAATGCCAATACCAATCATTTGAATGCCACCGATGAATAATACACTTATAATGGTGGACGCCCATCCAGCAGGAACATAATTATTACTTATGAACCTACCCCAAAGCACATATAATGACATAATGAATGCGAAAACTGAAACTACCAAACCAAAATAAGTAACTATTTTCAACGGAATATCAGAAAATCCAGTGATGCCATCCAAGGCAAGTTTGAGTAGTTTTCTAAACGTATAATTGGATTTTCCGCCATATCTCGGATCTCTGTCGAACTCAACATAGGTTTGTTTAAATCCTATCCAAGCAATTTGCCCTCTCAGATATTTGCTTTTTTCGGGCATTTGTTTCAAAACATCTACTATTTGACGGCTGATTAACCTAAAATCACCAGTATCTACAGGAATTGGAAAAGAGGTCATTTTGGCAAGTAGCCTATAAAATACTTTGGCAGCCCATACTTTTGGAGGAAAATCGCCAGCTCTTTTTTTTCTTTTTGCATATACCACATCGTTGCCTTCCAGAATTTTTTGATACATGTCTATTATTAATTCAGGTGGGTCTTGCAAGTCAGCATCGATGATACAAATCGTTTCGCCCATTGCGCTGTCTATGCCAGCACTTACAGCGATTTGATGACCAAAGTTTCTACTAAAATCAATGTATTTTACATACTCATGTTTGGTGGCAAGAGCTTTCACCAAAGCCAATGTATTATCCTTACTTCCGTCGTTAATAAAAATTAATTCATATTTCAGATTCAGCTCGGTCATAACAGAAGTTAATCTATTATAGATCAACTGAATATTAGCCTCTTCATTATAAACAGGAATGATGACAGAAAAATCGGTAATTGCCATAAAATAGCTATTGATATGCAAAAAAATACGTCAGATATTTATTTTTGTTTTGTTAAATCCAGATTACTCTATGGACTTTTTAACGAAATGAAATGATATAAAAGAGATAAAATTGCACGGAATAATTTAGACGAAAAGATAGCCTAGTTATCTTGAGAATTTAATTATGTGAAGCTTTTCCACTTCTTTCATATTGTTAATACACAATCTGATCTTCTAACATTCTAACCGACCACCCAAATTCTAATGATCTTTTTTGCATACCAAAGACGTTCTTCAGGGTATTTGCAATAATCTTAAAGAAGTACATTATTTGCCCAACAAGTTAGTGCAGACATTGATTATACTAATTTAATATCTTGATTTTCAAGGAAAAGCTTTTTCATATAAAAAAATTCCTTCTTGAGATACCGCTATTATTAGGAAAACTTTCTTTTAGGTCTTTAGAAAGTTGTTATATTAATTTATCTCCCATTGTTTAAAAATAGTATTAATTGTGATACTTCAATTATTAATCAAAAAAAATATTTAATATGATGCAGCACTTTGTTTTAAATATGGATATTAGTATTATATCTTTATTAATATCATGAAAAAAGGTTTTTTATTAATTTTAACAATTATCCAATTTTTTTCAATTGGTCAAAACCAATATTACCAAAATATTAAACATGATAATAATTGGATTTTTGGCTTTGGAGGGTGGGGGAATACCTTTATGACCTTTGATTCTAATAAAATTCAATTACAGAGAATAAAACCTACAAAACTAAGTATGTCTTACTGTGCTTCAACCATGAGTGACATAAATGGGAACCTTTTGTTTTTTACTAATGGAGTCTCGATTATGAACAAAGACTTTAAAATTATTAAAAATGGAAAGCGAATTAATCCAGGTCCCTATATGGAATTATACAATTGGACTGATGATGGTTTGCCCATTATTCAAGGTTCATTGGCTCTATCGTTTCCTAAAAACGATAGTATATTTCAATTGTTACACCTTGACTTATGGGATTATTCTAAAGAGAAAGCCCTATATAGTTACTCACCATTTTATTATTCTACTATAAATATGAAAATGAATAATGGATTAGGTGAAGTGACCCATTTAAATACTTTTGTTTATAAAGATTCAGTAAGTTCTGGACAGTTAACTGCATGTCGTCATGCCAATGGTAGAGACTGGTGGGTATTATTAAAAAAACCTTATAAAAGAATTTATAGTAGTTACTTAGTAACTGAAGATACTGTTGTGTTTAAGTTTGATAATTTAATTCAAATTCAAACCGATACATTTAATGAACCTTATGGTCAATCCATGTTTACACCAAATGGTGAAAAATTTATTAGTGTTTCAGGCCCAGAATTAAAAAAATCAGAATACTTTGATATTTATAATTTCGATAGATGTAATGGGTTATTAGCTAACCATCAGAGAATTATTTTTAATGATTCTTCGTATGGCATTGTACTAGGTGGAGCTGTTTCCCCAAACTCAAGATATTTATATGTATCTCGGTACGATTATATTTTGCAATTTGATCTAGAGGCAAATGATATTTTAGCATCTATGGATACTGTTGCAAAATACGATGGGTTCAAATCCCCTGTTACAGGTTGTCCCACTACTTTCTTTCTTTCTCAATTAGCTCCTGATGGAAAGATATATATTAGTGTAGGTCCCTGTGCTACGGAGTATCTCACCGTCATCAATGAACCCGATTTAAAAGGGAAAGATTGTGATGTACAGCAACATGCCATTTATTTAGGGGTAAATAATCATTTTATGATACCAAATTTCCCAAATTATAAACTAGGAGCATTAAAAGGGAGTGGGTGCGATACTTTGGTAATGGTGGGGAATAAGGATTTAAATAACGTATTGGATAAGATCACTTTAGTTCCTAATCCTGCTTCTGATATTGTTCAATTATCAAACTTACCAACAAATGAAATTGTAAAAATAGAAATTTTTAGTACACAAGGATATTTATTAGATTCTAAGAATTTTAATACAACTAGTTCTTCTTTGGATTTAAATGTTCAAAATTACACTAGCGGAATTTACTTTATTAGAATAAGCAATAATAATCAATTACTAACTACAAGAAAATTAGTAATTATTAAATAATAAGCCAAAGAGTTACCCCAAAAAGGGTAACTCTTTTTTATTTTTAATATATGAGAAAGAACTTTATTATTATCTTATGTTATATTATCCCTCTCCTTTCTATTGGACAAAATCAGTATTATCAAAATATTAAACA